>Ga0209589_1003216_pt1 | contig 28636 bp, 16 predicted proteins | sample CowpeawhiteBW_FD_187525 | JGI IMG/M metagenome (GOLD analysis project Ga0209589, IMG submission 187525) | Root nodule microbial communities of legume samples collected from California USA - Cow pea white BW (SPAdes) (version 2) | ecosystem: Host-associated > Plants > Roots > Nodule | place: USA...
CATGAAATGCGCTTGAAATGTCAGATAAACTTAACAAAATTTGGTTAAAAGGACTAAATTCACGCATTTTGGAAGATGAAGGACTAAATTGGTCAAAAGTTTTGATGAGGGACTAAACCCAAATTTCGCTCAAACTTGAGGGACCAAAAACATATTTAACCCAATTATATTAGTCATCACGAAACATGAATTGGTTGAATGGTTGTGCAATTGATTTGGCATTGGCATGGTTATGGGTTCGAACCTTGGTGAATCCAAAATAAACTTTCTTTTTGCCAAAATTCCTTTTGGCATGAAGGTGAAAGGGCAAAGAAACCCTAGCCACCTTAGATGGGCAGAAGGGAGGGCTGCAAAACCACTAAATTATGGTCATTGAATAACAATTAAACACATTGCTAATTAATTTTCGTTTTGGGAGTAGATGGGGTAATAATTGGGTGGTATTGGTGAGAGAGAAGGGAATTAGAGGAGAGAACCACACTGCATAGTTGTGAGTTTTTGGGATGCAAAGTTTCAGAGTATTAAAGCTGAATTACAAAGAGATTAAGAGCTGTTGGTTGGCGAGTCAAGGGGAGGCCATTGGAGATCATCAAGAACTTTAGTGTTGATCCAATTTTAAGCAAAGGAAAACAGGTTAGGGGAGCTGAACCTGAAATTATACGTTTGTGTGATAATTGCATAATATGTTATCTGAAATTACAAGTTTTCTTTTTGATTCAACTCGTAAATTATGGGTTTTTGGAAATTTCCAGAAATCGTCTGACGGGCTATGCATAGCTGCTAGGCGATACTGATGTTGTGGCCTAATTCTGGGTTCCTGAGGGAGGAACCGCCTGGCGGCACATCCCTAGCCGCTAAGCGACACATGTTGCTTACCCAATTTTCTGGGATCTGGTTGAACTGTCTAGCGGTGATGAACACCCGCCAAGTGACACGAACCAATTTTGGTTTGATTTTTATGTTTTACGTATTTTGGGTGGATTTTGAACGGGGAGAAACCATGTTCTAATGCTATGGGAATGGTTAGACATATTATAATCTTGAAACCTATGTGATTGGGAGTTAATTCAATGAAAAATGTGAATGAATTCAGGTATGGGAAGTGTTAGAGATGACTTGTAATCCTAAAAGATGGAATCGTATCTTATAGAGTCATAAATTGGTTGAACTCAGAATTGTTATGAATGGGTTAAGGTTTGCAAAGGCAGGGAAGAATGTTGGGGTTCCTGGAACAACAGGAACCGCCTGGCGGCACATTGGTTACCGCCAGGCACCATAACAAAGATGCGAGGGGTGCTCTGATTCACAAAAAATGTTATTTTTCATATTTTTGTGGACAGGAACCGCCTGGCGCTGACTTTGTACCGCCAAGCACAAGGTTCCTGATTGTTGGGCGCTAGGTACCACCATTTTCTCTAGTTTGCACAATTTTCATAAAACTGTATTTCCCGGTTCGTTAACCGTCCGATTTAGGTGAAATTTTGATAGGTGGTCCATAACATGTAGTTCTTCACTTTGAACGGTGGAGATTATATTTGGAGGTAATTAGCAAGAGATATATGTTATGCACGATTGTTGGTTTCATAGTTTATCTTGTAACTGAATTGATCATATGTGCGTATAAAAGAGTTTATGGAACGTTAAGGGGTACTATAGGGAGCTATCATAGGTAATGTAAATATTAAAGCTCCGCCAGGACCATAAACGAATATATATATATATATATATATATATATATATATATATATATATATATATATATATATATATATGTACTGGTTTGAGGTAGGAAACACATGGATGTTACCTAACGATTTTAAAGCCCTTGGAAGGGAATAACTTTGTGGCAAATGGCTGAAATAACATGGTTGGAGTTGGGGATACCCTTACATTTATATGAAAGTAGCACATGGGTATAGGGAATTGTTATGGGAATAGAGGTGGAAATTCTGTTGTAGCACTTACACGAACTTGGAAAAAATCAGGCTATAAGGGGATAACCAGTATAACTCGTTGTACTAATGTATCGCCTGACAGAAGGTTTGGAGCCGCTAGGGGGTAGTTTCAAAACCAGTGGATACTGGAACACGTGGCGCCTGACGGTGAGAAGAGTTCCGCCAGGCGATAACTGGAGACATGGGCATCAAAGGCGCATTTGCGCCTGATGGTACGTGTCCCCCGCTAGGCAGTCTGGAAGCGGGCAGCGCCTAACGCCTTGTGAGCAGCGCCATGCGATTTTGCTATAGTAGGACTTACGCTTGCTGGCTTTGTGTGCGTGATCTACAAGGCTTCTATGACACCTTAAAGGTCAACTTGCTGGTGTTCCTTGAGTTGTGGCTCGAAACATATCCCTTGAGTTGAGCTCGGGATAGGGTTAAGCACGTGGCATTCCTTGAGTTGTGGCTCAAAATGGCATCCCTCGAGTTTAGCTCGGGATGGCAGATGAACACGAGGAACCCTTGAGTTGAGCTCGGGTTGGCGAGTGTTGCTGGTGTGAGTGTGCTAGTTGTGACCAATACAGATGGGTCCAGATAGATTGTCCTCCTCAGTAATTAGCTTACGAGTTTGGTAGTCTTGGGACGTTACGAACTATGTTCGTATTTGAGAACTCCACCTTGCGTTACGGTGTATGATCCGTATAAATGGTTTCTCGCACGTGCTCTATTGATTGTGGCCGATAGGTATGACAGCAAGACATCTTGAGGTACTCATTAGAAGACGTAGAACACGATTAACATGGTGGTGGCCATGTGATGTGATATCAAAGGATGGAATTCCTTTAGTGTGATTGTGTGATTTGTATAATTGTGCCATATATATATATGTATGTTTATTTTGTTAGCTTACCCTATCTGCTTGTGTTTGGTGATGATCGTGTATGTGGTACACGAGAGGAGATGATGTTGCAAGTGGATCTGGTGAGGCTTAGCAGCGGAGCGGGAAAAACTCATGGAAACAGTTTTATTGAGTTTGTATCACTTATGGTTTTGGAATAAAGTTGTAAACTATTAAGAGACTATTTTGGTATTTTATTGAATTTTGAGAAATTTGAATATAGAGTTATCTTTATTATGAAATAAATTATTTGAAATTTCTCGCGGTTTTGGGAAATGAATTTATAATTAATGAGATTTTATTTTCTTATTTTATTTTATTATTTAAATTCGTAATATCTGGTCAGGATGTTACAAACATTCTCTCACTAGAGGCGGTGGCTGGAAACAATCTGGCCATTCCTTTGGTAGAACTTCATGATGAAGACAATGCAGATGGTGGTGTGGAGGGAGATGACGCAGAGAACTAGAAATGCCTCGGTTTTATTATGACAATAGGGTAGCCATCACCCTTTTTTGTAGGTATTAATGCTCCCTCACCCCCTCCCTTTTGGTTTTTGAATATTGTATGTATCATGTTTAAATCTATTTACGTTTTGTCTTGGCTTGGTATAATTCTTCTTAAACTTGTATTTCTTAAACTTGTTTTGACTTATAAGTTGTTATGTGTGTTGATTGAAGGCTATTATGTTGAGATGTCTTCGATAGATACCTATGTAACTAGTCAATTTAGACACAAGGTTTAAAACTTAATTACTAAAGTAATTGATGTGGGTCAAATAGGTCTTGATAGAGTCCTTCGTAAGGGGTCAAACTTGGCTAAGGATACTCTTAGAACATATTAGGTTATTGACTTGGTCATATTGGTCGGGTAAGTCCCTACATGGGTCTTGACATTGGCTAAAGAGGCTTTCAACAAAGGTTGATTTAATGATTACTGGTCGAGGAAGTCTCGACATGAGCCTTGACGTTGGTCGAGGAGGCTTTTAGCAAGGATTGAGGTTGATTTAGTGAGTTTTTGTTGAGGAAGTCTTGACATGCACTTTAACAATAATTAACCCTGGCTGAAAGGTTTATTACCTTCAATTTTCCTTGTGTTGCTAGCCATTCCCCACACAAGTCCCCTTTATTAAACTTTCTCAATTGTACCTTTGTATTGTACCACCTAGACACCCATTTTTTGGTGTTTTCTTCTTGAATGCACGCCCTCTCCCTTACTTCCAACAAGTCTAAGCACACTGCAATACACTAGTTGTTGTCTTCTTTTGTATGTTATTATCCTCTGGTTTATGGTTCCCCAATCTCAATGGGGATCATGGTGTCAATGCCATAGGTGAGGTTGTACTAGGTTTCCTTAGTGGTGGATTGAGATGTACACTGGCAACCTCTCAGACCAATTTTCCTTAGTTGTCTCTAGTCTCTTCTTAAGTTCACTATGAATAACCTTACTATTTTTCCTTGTTTGTTGGCCTGGGGTGCTCTATGGGGCTTGTGACATGCTTGACGTGAAAATCTTGGAAGAACTCTTTTATGTTCTTGTCGATAATTTGTCTCTCGTCTTTGATAATGGCGTGTGGGACTCAAAACTTGCAAACTTTGCTTTTCCATACAAATCATTGCACTTATTGAGTCGTGATAATTGTAAGGGGTTTTGCTTCCATCCTTTTAGTGAAGTAATCAACAACTACCAACAGGAATTTTACTTGCCCCTTTCCTAATGCAAATGAACTTATAATGTCCATTCCTCATTTTGCGAATAGCCATGGTGAAAAGACATTGTGTAGTTTTTCATGTCTTAGGTGGATACATTTTCCTGCTTCTGACAAGGTATGCAATTCTTGACATACTCAACACAATCAAATTTCATTGTGGGTCAATAGTAGCTAACTCTCAAGATCCTGGTTGCCATTGTTTTTGCTCCGAAATGACATCCACAAATTTCTTGGAGTTCTCTTAGGATGTCCTCTATTTGTGACTTAGATATGCATCTAAACAAAGGCGTGGAGAACCTTCTTCTATATAGCTCCTCTCCAATTAAAGTATACTTCGTCGTTCTTCTCTCCCAACCAGAATTAGCACCTTCAGGCTTGTCTCTTGTCTTAAGGAACTAAATAATGGATGATTTCCATTCCACAACTGTGTGCACAACCATACACTTGTCTGCTTCAGTTGAAGGTGCTAACAGTTCTATTTATAGCTCTAAGCGATGTTTACCTTGGCCTTTGGTGCTGACTAGCTTAAAGAGTATATCAACTCTAATATTGTTGGCTCTTAGTACATGTTTTATCTTGTACTCTTCAAATCCTTCTAACATTGTCTTGACGATATGATAATATTGCAACAAAAATGTATCTTTGACCTAGTATTCCCAGATCAAGTGTCCCACTGTCAACTAGGAATCTATTTTGTAGATTATTCTTATTGCCCCCATTTCCATGGCTAGTGTTAGCCAAACTACCATGGTCTCATACTCAGCTTGGTTATTTGACACTTTAAAGGCAAATTGTAGTGATTTCTCAATGATGATGTTGATGGGGGCCTTCCAAGACTATCCCGACTCCTCGACCATTGGCATTTGATGACCCATCTACGTTCAAGGTCCACCAACCATTGTCTGAGATGATGTCTTCCTATAGGTCAATGGCGAATTCTGCTAGGCATTAGGCTTTTATTGGCCCTCTTGGCTCGCATCAGATCTAGAATTCTAACAGCTCTACTGCCCATGTCGTCGTCCTTCCTACCAAATCGGGTTTCCATATGACTTTGTGTACTGGGTGGTCTATCCTGACAATGACCTCATGGCTTTGCAAGTGATGTTTGATTCGTCGCGAGGTTGTGAGGAGGGACAACTGCACCTTCTCTACCGCCTGATATATTGTTTCAATATCTTGTAAGATCTTGCTAATAAAGTGTATAGGTAGTTGCTCTCTGTCTTGTTTTTGCACTATGGTCGCACTCACCACGTCTTTTGTTGCTGATAAGTATACAATTAACGACTTGGTAGTGTTATGCTGTTGTAATTTTGTTGGAAAGGCTAAAAATTGTCTGACATCATCAATTTTTTTCTCGTATACAATATCTCACTAAAAAAGAGAGGACTTCTTCATGAGCCATATGATGGACTTAGTCTTCAAATAAGTTCAAGAATTAATCTAGATAGGGCCGTAAGGCGACCAATCAGTCTTTGCTCCTTTTTAATGTTTTTTTGCTTTCACGTTGTTGATGATTGCTTGACTTTTATCTGGTTTTGCCTCAATTACTTTGTTAGTTAGCATAAACCCCAATAATTCTCTACTTTCTACTCCAAATACACATTTTTCTAGGTTCAGCTTCATACCATATGATTTCAACGTAAAAAAGACTTTGACCAAGTGTATAACATGTTGTTGAAGTGAATCAAACTTGACTACCAAGTCATTAACATAAACCTCTGGCCTATCAAATCTTTGAACATTCTATCCATAAGCCTTTGGTAGGTGGCCCCAACATTCTTGAATCCAAAAGGCATGACCTCGTAGTAAAAGTTAGTGTTGACGGTGATGAAAGTTGTTTCCAAATTATCTTTGTGGTCCATGGGTATCTAATTATTCCCTAAGTAAGTGTTTGAGAAGCTAAGGATGTTGTGACATGTTGCTCCATCTACTAAGCGGTCTTATGCAATGAGTACGCATCCTTGTGACAAGCCTTGTTCAAGTTGGTATAGTATGTGCACATGCACCACTTATTTTGGGTTTGCGCACTAAGACTATATTTGCCAGCCAAGTTTTGTAATGGGCTTCTGGATGAAGTCAACTTGCAAGAGTTTCTCTACTTCTATTATAACGGTTTCTCTCTTCTCTTCACCTTTTTTCATTTCTTTTGGGACATAGGCTTGGACTCCTTAAAAGTTGATAACCTTGGCATGCTAACTAGGATGTATACCTTGTATCTCCCTTGTTATGCAAGTGAATAACTTAATGTTGTTCTTCAGAACAATGGTCAAAGTTTCCTCATCTTTCTTTCGAAGAGTTGTTTATATGAAGATTTTTCAGACACTACTGGAAGAGACTTGGTTTCTCGAACTGGCTTAACACGACCCTCATCCTCTGCTCTGAGATGCAAATGTCATGCCTCAAGTTAACACGATTGAACAACCTTTTCTACATTGTTAGAAAAATGATGAACTTGGGGTGTAGGAAGTTGCAAGCTGGAAATGTAGCATTCTCGTGTTGTTTTTTTATTAACATAACTCGTGATAATGTCTCTTGTCCAAGATGGGAACTTCATAGTTAGGTGAGGTGTTGATATAATAGCTCCCAAGCTATTTATGGAGGGACATCGTAAGAGGATTTTGTAAGAAGTGTTTGCATCAAGTATCAGATACCTTATGGATATAATCCTAGTGTGCCAACATTCACCAAATGTAGTGTACAGGTCTCTATATCCTTCGGTTCCTTCTCTTTCCCCTAAAAATATGATGATTTCATTGATGTATGGATGCATCGTGTCGTCCAGAATGTGCAATTTTTTAAATGTCTCCTAATATAGGATATCTATTAAGCTTCCTTGATCAACCAACACATTCTTGATCGTGAAACATTCTATCTCTACCTTAATCACCATTGGGTCATCTTGCTTGGGATCTATGGCCATGAAATCTGCATTGGTGAAGGTGATTGGTGACATACACCCCCTCGTGGATGTTGATACTGAATTCATAGATTGCACTATCATCAAATGCTTCTTTCTGGTAGTTATCGAGGACTCTCTTCCAACAAATCCTCCCACAATGGTATTGATGGTTACCTTCAAGGGGGGAGGGTTGGTATCAAGTTGTTGATTTCTCCCTTCTACTAGTTGATCTCGTCTATTACAATTGCTACGATCATTTTCACGTTTGCGATAATCTTTTCTCCTCTCCTCGTACCTTATAGGCTCCCTTTGACTTGTTTATCCCTCATGGGATATAAAAGGTCGTAGGTGTCCAACTTGAATGAGTTTCTTGATGTAATACCTGAGTGTGGTGCATTCATCACTATTATGACCAAAGTTTCGGTAATATCGGCATTGTCAAGTAGTTTCTCAGGAGGTGAGTTTGCATTCCTCAGGGTAGTAATGAGGTTGGCATTCAATGCCTCCCCTTCCACTTTTGTGTTGTTTAATCACAGGGCTTTCTTCAATGGTGGAATTCCTCCATGGTTGTCATCATACTTATCCATGTGGAGAACCCTCCATCTTAGGGGAAAAGGTGTCTCCACAATACCATTTATGAAAGGATGTCTCCTTGAGCCCAAGAGCATTGTGGATGTGTTAGCCATACTAGATGTACATTGGTTAGTTCCCTGCTCAATCGTCTCGGAGTGAGTATGAGGTTGGCCTCCTCCTTTTTCTTCCTGATCCTCCAATCTTTTCTTCAACACCCTTATTGTCTTAGTGTCTACGACAACTTGTTTCCTTTAGTTTCGCCAATTCTTCCTACAAACTAGCAATCATTGCTATATGATATGGTCCTTTATTCGCTTCACTACGTCCATTGCTTGCCATGTTCCTAGTAGACACCATGCTTGCATATTCAACTCGGCCCAACGACACAACTCTTATATCTCAACTAAGATGTATCAGGCAACTCAGAGTCCATTCTTCTTCCTGCTCTCCAGATAATCATTCTTCCTTACTAATTAGGTCGGAATGTTATCCTTCGACAATGATGTAAGACCTTGGCAGGAGAGCTTGCAAAGACACTCTAACACCTAAGTTTGTTACTAGTAATGAATAACGAGATTACAATAAATGAGATACTGACTTACCTTGTGAACAATGACTATTTATATTACTTGGATGGGCCCTGCTTGTTCGACCTATAATTCATAGGATTAACTTGTCTTAGGGTTTCGTAATACTTACTCGTCCTTAATCTCTATATGACTTGTCCTTTTGGCTATGTGGATTTGTACTATAGCAGTAATACACATGTCTGGTCTTTTGGTCTAGGTCGAGATGTCCTCGACCCTCGAGAGGTCAAGATGTACTTGACTCGTATACATACATTTATCAGATAGAGAAACACATATTGGATTTTTATCAATATATATTATGAATATTACTCTACTTTAGGAGTGTCAACGAATTTCTTATTGTATTCCTATGCTCATTTCTGCATATGAGAATAATAAATATATTCAATATCTTGATCATGAATAAATAAGGAGATCGACTTTTTACTTAAATGGGGATATTGCACCAGGTCTTAATGGTTTTGGTGGATCACTTTATCACGCATGTTGAGACATTACTAGAGGTGATATTTGTAGGGTTGTACAACAATGTTCAACAACAATTGGATTTTACCAGGTATGAAGTCCAATGTGGATTATCTTATCCCTAAAGTTGCAGGAAATGATCATATTAAAGTATTTTGGGTTTATTATATCCAAAATCTTGGTTGATAGGTTATGTATGATTGTTAGTAGAGTGATATTTTTCAATGGTAATGATTTCCAAAAAATCAAGAGGGGGTAATGTTACTTTAAAAATAGATATTTTTAAAGTTTTTGATACTTTGAATTGGGATTTTTTTATTTAAGTATTAAAGGGTTTTGGATTTCATAATACATTTACTTCTTGGACTTTGACTATTTTAAAATCTTCCCTCTTTCTATTAGAGTTTGTTGTAGTTTGGTTGGATACTTCTCATGTAGAAGGGGTGTAAGGCAAAGAGATCATCTTTTTCATTTTTGTTTTTGTTTTTCAGAAGAAGTTTTAAGTGGACTGATTACTCAACTTATATAATTTAAGCACATATACTTCCTATGGTTGATATCAAAGGTATCCAATTTTTGTCTCGTGTTTTGTATGGTGATAATATCTTTGTTTTTTCGCAGAGGTGATAACAAAATGTTGACAAATTTGATCAAATTTTTTCATAATATGGGAAAGTTTTTGTTCAATGGATGAGTTCTTCCAAGAGCCATTTCTACATTGTGAGTACATCTTATTTTGATAGAATAATTCGAGATATTTTATTGTGTACCAGAAGTAATGTCCCTTTTAATTATTTGGGTGTTCCTATTTTTTTGGGAGCTCCAAAATCCAAATTATTTCAACCTTTGGTTGATATGACTCGTAATAAATTATCCTATTGTTGAGGGGTTGTGGGTTCAACCCTTGTTGAGAACAAATTAGCCCTTTATTTTTGTTAAAATGCTTGTGGTCATAATGTGAAAGGGTGGGAAAAACCCTAGAACTCATGGGCAGCCAAGGGAGGGGAAAGACAACAACCCATAATGAGATATGAAAGACAATTATACTTAATTAAAAGCCTTTTTCGTTTTTTTTATTAACCAAAATTAAGAACCCTATAAAAAGAGAAATTTAGGTAATTAGAAGGGTTTTGGTGAAGTCTGAAATCTAGAGTGAAAGGGGAGCACGAGTTTGGGGTGCCAAGGGGAGTCAAAGAGAACCAAGAAATCTGAGTTTTGGAGACCAAAGGGGAATTATTGGTGGTAGTGCAAAGTTAAGGTTAAAAGACCCAATTGAGCAAGGAAATTTCAGGTTAGGGGAGTTCTCTTGCTTGTTTTTATGATTATGAATTTCGTATACTTTGAAATGTATGTATAAACTGTGTTTGATCATGAATTTTCGTGCTTCTCCTGGTATGAATCAGTGGTGGAATTGTTGCTATGTGGTTGGGGTCAATTTGTTATGCATTGTATGGGAATTTTGGGGAAATTGTTGTACTGTTGGTGTTAAGGGTCTGTTTTCGCAATTGGAGTGACTAATTTGATGTTCAAATGATGCACAAAATGTTGAATCATGTGGTGTATTGCTGGACATAGTTGAATGGGGTTTTGGGTTTTTGGGTAAAGGTTTCTACGTGTATGACAGGGAGAGTGTTTACTATTCTCGCTCGAGCTAAATAGGCTCGCCTAGGCGAGAATAGCAGAAACGAAATTTTGGGTTATGTCTGCACATCTCGCTCAGGCGAGAGCAGCTCACCTAGGCGAGAAATCGCGTAGAGGGGAGGTTGTACTCGAGGGAATCGCTCAGGCAAGGAGCTCATGGGTTTAGCGACAGAGTACCTCGCTCAAGCGAGAGGTACTCGCCTGAGCGAGAAATCGCAACTGAGGAGTGTGTGTTCTGATGTCTTGCCGCCTAGGCGAGTGATGTTGTTTTGAGCGAAGGGAGATCTCGCCAAGGCGGGGCCAGCTCACTTAAGCGAGCCTTCGTACGTGAACCCTGGCAGCACGCTCGCTTAGGCAAGGAAGCTTAGCTTAAGCGAGACAGGCCTGGTCGCTTAAGCTAAGGCTTCTAGCCCAAGCGATTTTAGTGCAGTTTGTGTGTAATGTTTGTACTCTTTGATGAAACGTGGATTAGGAGATGTTGTGCCATGAGCGGGTATGTTCATGGATGATGGATAACATGTGATGGTATGAGCGGGGAGGTTCATACTCGATTACTCTCCTGTGGGGATACGAGCGAGGTAGGTTCGTATGTTCCGTGCTCACAGTTGAGAGATGCTGCGTGCGGGGAGGTACGTAGCTTAAGGATCACATGTGTTGGACTACGGGTGGGTAGGTCCATACAGTAGGACTACGAGCGGGGAGGTTCGTAGAGGCAGGACCACGAGCGGGCAGGTTCGTGTGAGCATCATGAAATCCTGAGTCCATGGCTAACCTTGTTGTATGTTAGAGGATGAAAAGCCTTGGAGTGTGTTGTGAATGTAACCAAGGTCTATCTATGATAATAAGATTGGGTGTTTTATATTATTTAATTTATGTGATTTCTTATATTGTTGAACTCACCCTTTCTGGTTGTGTTTGGCGATGATCGTGTAACTCGTTACACGGGAGCAGATGATAATACAGATGATGCTGATGGTGCTCGGACTGCGGAGTGAGGGATAGAAGGGCTAGAGCTAGGGATTTTTACTATTGATTTTATGGTTTTTATGGAAATTGTAATAACTTTTGGTTTAATTTTCTTTGAGTATTGTCGCATTGAATATTGAATTTTGTTTTTCCGCGTTTGAGATAATTAATGTTGCGACGTTTAAACTTCTTTTATATCGTTACATTTTAATTAAAGTAATTTTTTTATGGATGTTACAAATTACATTCTATGAACACTATCCCAGTAATCCAATAATAATAATTTTTTTTTATATAACTTTGCTAGTCTATTGGTTTTAGTTTGTACCTTAATTCATCTTATCAGTAATCTATATGTAATCCAACTATCATTAAAACCAATAAGTATTATAATTCAAGTATAAGAGGAAACTTAATTAAAAATATTAGTCTATTATATGCGTGAGAGTCTAATATTGTATTTTGATATTAAAATATAGTGAGTTTCTCATTTTAAATTCTTTTCATTCTTTAATTTTTTTAATAAGACAATTCAAATTTAATAAAATTTAATTTTGTTGTTTGGATGAAGTATTCCATTTATCACCAAATTAAAAAAAATTATTTAAATATCAAATAATTGTTAAGAATTAAAAAAATATCAATATTGATAATCTTTTGTAGTCAATCTTTATTGATTTTTTTTTGTCAAAGTTCTTCAAGATTATTTTATTTTATATATGATAAAATTTTTCTCTATTTATGTTAAATGGGATTATTTTGGTTATGAAGTACTATATCAAGTCAAACAAAAGTAAGATAGCATCGGGTCTAGCTTACGAAAGGTTGAGTCAAGTCAACTTAAGTCAAGTCAAGCCAAATCAAGGTAGATCATGTTTAGTTGAGTGGAGTTAGGTCCATGTCGACTTGGGCTAGGTCCATGTTGAGTCAACTTCAGTCAGGTCCAAATTGAGTCATATCTAGGTCGAGTCAAGGTGGTCTTGTTGGGCCAAGACATCTAGTTGCTGTCATGCCAAACTAAGTTCGATCATCCCACGTGAGATCAAGTTGAGTTGATTCCATTTAAGAGTGAGTTAAGTTTAGATAGGTCAAGTCGAGTCAAATTGATCAATCTCAGATCGTCCAAATTACGAATACCAAAATATAAATTTAAGAAAATAAATAATTTTAAATTATTATTATTTTAGATAAAATTTAAAATTTAAAATTTTTAAATAATCAAGTTACTCTAATAAAATTTGAGAATTTTAATTTCTTTCAAATTTATTACTCAAACAATTTTACCATAAGATATTTGAAATTTTCTAAAATAATATCTACCTTTTAAAATATTCTCTTTAAAAGACTATAAAAGTTAAATACCAAATCAAATAGCCCATGATTGTATTATTATTATTATAGTATATAAATTTATAATATGATCAAAGATATTATTGAATAAATTTAAATATTTAAATTTTCTATTTGTTGATTAATTATAAAAACATATGAGAAATGTACCTACCTGATACTCTATATAACAGCAACATTGATGTATAACTATGAACGAATACTCTCCATCTAGGTTTTTATTAAAATTTCTCTCCATTAAATTGTAATCTTTAAGCATTTGTTTATGTCTTCTTTATTACTTAGTAATGATATGATCATGGAATAAGTGAATTGATTGACAATTTGAAAGACTACGAGAATACTTAACAAAATTAGTTGAAACTAAAAAGTTAGCTTAATTAAATTAAAATTGTATGCTTAAAACTACATAGATTAAACGGACAATCAAAACTCTTTTATTATTACCTAAAATTAAAAAAAAAAATGATACTTCCTAGTCCAGTTAAAAATTAAAAATTTGTAATAAATTTTAATAGAAAGTATTGGAAAGTGTCGCTATTTTTTGTATTCTTGACATAACATTACGGGATAAATTTAATTATTGTTTATTTTTTGTGTATAGATAACATTAAAAAAATTAAAATAAAAGAGAATAATCCTATCACATCATCTATTAAAGGTCATTCTTTTACTCGTCTCTTTCTTCTCCACCATCAACATCTGAGCAGAGTTTGCTGCAATCTGCGTCTGTTCCACAGGTTAGCCTTGCATGCATGATTTCTCTTCGGTTTTTTTTTCTGTGTGGTGTGCAAACAAAGCCATTCCCATTCTTCTCTTTTCTTTGTTCTTTATAATCACAAACTCACCCCAAATAAAAGAAAATGAACTTTTTCTGGTGATAGAAGAGAAGTTTCATTCTAAGTAATGTAAATTGTTCACTTCAGAAGCATTTGAGCAGCGGAATGGTACCTACTCCAAAGAAGCGAAAGGCATTGGTACTGCAGATGCTACCGAGAAACAGAACCTGGGACTGTGAATATGACATATATAGCCACTTGCAAGAGAAGAATAGGGTCCTCAAATGTGGAACTAAAAAGTTCGACTACTTCAATACCCTTTTGCAGTGCTTCATTGTGGAGGATCCTAAGGGTGACCCAGAATTGGTACAGTTCATGGATAGTTTGCACAGCATTGTAAAGTCTCAGATGCTTCATCATCTTGAGCACTCTAACATAGAGAACACCGCTGAGGAAAAGGGTGTGATAGTGGATCCCCAGCATAAGTATTTCATGGATCATGTGAGGCCTCATGGAAAATCTTATGTACTAGATATCCCTGAGGATGGTGTTTGTGTAAAGTATGAACCTGAATCATCATTAAGTCCTGAGAGGATGAAAAACCAATCTATCTGCTCAGAAATATTGGTGATTAAAGATAGTGATGATGATGATGATGCAGCATGTCAAATTGTATGTATCCAAAATCATGAGTTTTTCCTTTTTGCTTATGATGATGCTGTTATAACTTAGTTTTTGTTATATATATTTATGTTATCTGTTGCTTCCTGTTGAAGGTGGAACATTGTTGGCAAGAGCATCATAAAGGCAAGGAAACTACACTTTTCAAAGAAAAACTAATGGAAGAACTTAAGGCTCCTTTCTGTGAGGAAGAGTACACGAGGCTTCTACACAACATTACTGTTCGAAAGCCAGTCCAACGCCACAGAGAATTGCGTGGAGGTTTCAAAATCTATGATGAATCTCGTATTGGAAAGTCTTATCTTGATTGTAATGTTGGTAAGTAAGATATGGCTCTTCTCTTTTACATTCCACTTGCTGTGTTTGCATGATCTTATGGTAATTTGGTGGTTACATCTCCACCACAAATGTTAGACTTTATGATTCTGATATGATGTTAAAAAGTAGATTTTAAATCTAAGTCAATCCTAAAACAATGATTTGTAAAATAAATTTATATTCATTTATATACTACAAACTTGTCTGGGAGACTTCGGATAGTTTTTGTGGTTTGTATCAGTGTTCAATTTGTCACTTGTGCATATTTAGATTTTAGAAGAAGAGCATGTTGACAAAGGACTTTAGCAAGCAGTAAATTAGTTGCTTTCTTGGGTAAGGAAAATCTGCAGGAAGCTGCATACATAATATGTTTTATTCACTTTGAGAATGTCTTAATTATTTGCAACATTATATGTAATTATTTTACCAAACCAAACTAGCAGAATTGTTCTGACACACGGATACGAGTGGATATCATATGACAGAATGCAGACACAGATTTTGTACACTGTTAATGTTAAGATTTTTACGTTGTCGATAAATTAGAAACCATCTCAAATATGAAATTCAAAGTAATTATTATAGAAGTCAATAATTTTAATATAATATATAACAACAATATAGCAAAGTAAAAACCATTTACATTTCTGTTGCATTAAACTTGGTTTCTTGAAGTTGTGTTGCAAGACATGTGTGCTTGTTCTGCAGATCTTGCTGAGAAAATAAAAGCAGCTCATGGTGATCATCCCAGAGTTCTGAATCTCTTGCGTGGATTTTTCTATTGGTTGAAAGTGAGTATCTTATGATATGTCAGCATCTCAACACACATTTTATTTTAATGGCCTCTTTGTGATTTATACATTTTTATGGTGGCAGAATTTGTCACATGAAGGGGCATTCTTGCCATGGAAAGATCCATCGTGGTTGGATGTACTGCCACAACAGTTGGAAGGATAATTTACTTTTTCGTTTATTTGTGTTTAACTTTTTGTTTTGAGTGATGCAGTTAATTCAAACTTCACAGAACAGAGAGGCCATGAAGGAAGCAAGTTTGTGTTTTTGAACTTTATTTTGTCTTATATACATAATGATGATATAGCATTGGAAGATGTATTATTATTCATGTCTAATGTTGGGTTCTTGATAGAGTGATTTAAAGGTTACTTTGTTCTATTGTTAGGCTTCTTCTTCCAATATCTCACAAAAATCTTCCTAAACTTTTTTTTGCTTATTTTGAAATTTTTAATTCCAGATTGATACTCACATAACATATGTCTCTATTTTTATATTTTGGAATGTGTTTTATGAAATGTGTTTTTAATATTTGAAAGGATTGTTCTTATGCAAATTAGTGTGATTTTCAGAATTTCCTTTTGAAAAAAAAAAATAACTACACATGGAATGCATCAAGGAATTCCTTCATTCTGAGAAAGTTTCATATAATTCCAAATCACATTCTAAATTTGATAATTTAGAAACATGAACATATAGATAAATATAATAAAAATAGCAAAAGAAAAATATTGATATGTTGTTTAGAACACAAAAACAGATGTGGCTGCTGGGATTCGAGCCCAGGTCTCCACGGCCACAACGTGGAATTCTTACCACTAAACTACAGCCACTTCTTTGTTGATGAACATTTGACTAAATTATATCACAACAATAATATATCCCTTTTAGATCATAAAACCTGTTTTTACCTTTTGATAACATGATGTTATTCTCTAGATCGAAATCTAATTGTTTGTTTTGTTTACTCGTTTCACCTCCTAAAAAATTAAATGATTTTCTAAATAGTTTTTCAAATATTTTTAAAAAAATTATATATTTCTGATTTTTTTATTTTGAATCAATTATTGTCGAGCTCAAATAACAAAAAATATATTTTTGTTTATTTTTTATATTATTTTCTTATTATTTTTGGGAAAAGTTTAACACCTTGGAAACCATATCAACTTCGCATATTTAATTAAAGGTATCGTCCTCGGGTGGACGTTGCAGAGTGTTAACACCTCCCCTACGTGTAGTCGACTTCCGGACTCAAAATCTAGTTTTTTTGCATACTTGCTTTATCTTTAGGGTTTTCCATAGTTTTTCTATAATAAACTATGGTGGCGACTCCAAAACATCTTTTTAAACTCGTTTACTTTTTGGTTCGTCGTCCCGTCACGATTTTGACTACGATAGATGACAACTCCATTAGGGTGTGTGGGTGTTTGGGAGAAGGAAGATGAAGACGATGGTGGATGGAAATGGCAAAAATCTAGTGTAAATTTGGTGAAGGATGGTGAAGTTTGGGTTGCTGTTTTAGTTTATACGGGTGAAATTTGATGGTGTTTTTGTATAGGCGTGATGGAGGAACTAGCCGTGAATCTGTTGAAAATAGCATGATGGTTAGTTTGGGTGAAAATTCAGCGTGGAGTGTGGATCATTGATGGCCTTAGTGAAATAATGGAAGTGAAGCATTGTGAAGCGTGGGTTGAAGATTATGGTCTGTGTAGGTAGAAAGGTTGTCTTTGAAGTGTTGTATTTTCTTTTTGCAGGTTGAAGTTGTAACATCCCTAAGGAATATTACTAATATTTAAAATTTAAAATCCGAAATAAACATAAATACCACATTTAATATAAAACAATTTCCCAAAAACACGGGAAATTTAAAACTTTAATGTACACGTCATAAAATCAGGAGTCCATAATTTTTATAAAACTAAAACAATATTCACATGGCTCCCAAAGGATTACATATTTATCTCAAAAATCAAAATAATAACATATAAATAAAATCCCAGCTATCCCTCGCTCCGAGTCTAAACATCTCCTAGCCCACCTGTCAAATCATCTGCTCCCGGATAACGAGTCATCCGATCATCGCCACACACACACGGAAAGGGTGAGCTATGCATAATATATATAAACAGATACATGAAATAAATATGCCACCCATCCCAAATAACATAACTAAAATTTCGCGATTGTCAAATTACCCAACCATGACCTCATAGTCCTTTATGAGTCATATGCATGAACTAGGTCTTGGGACTTCACTGTGCTCCCACGAAACTAACTCATTCGTGGTCCAATCCTATGAGCCTATCCCGCTCATAGTCCTGCCCTACAGACTCCTCGTCTGTAGTAAATCATCCAAGTCTTCTCAACTTGGACCCTAACACACACGCGATCACCATACTATGGACTCCTCACCCAATTGTAGTCGACGGGAACATATCAGTTCCTTGCCCATCGTGCGCCCGACACATGTAATCACCATACTAAGGACTCCTCGCCCATTAGTAGCCGACGGGAACACAACCAGTTCCATGCCTATCATGTGTCCAACCATCAAGCACATCCCAAACCCCTATTGGACTTAGTCCTTCAAGCCCAAATACCACACCACATGCATATACTTCCTATACTTAGGAAAAAGTAGCCAAACTAACACACACAAGCACACACAAACATAGTAATTCGCATAAACTCGCTTAAGCCAGGGACTCTCGCCCAAGTTAAGCCTTCAACTTCGCTTAGGCTAGCTCACCTCGCTTGAGCGAGCTTAAAACAGTGGCCGCATCACGTTATCTCGCTTAGGCGAGATCATCTCTCGCCCAAACACCCAATTCAGTCTCGCCTGAGCTACAATGTAAGCAACACATCCAACATGATCGCGACATCTCGCTTAGGCGAGACCGTCTCGTCTGAGCGAGACCCTGGTTCGCTCAAACCCACCAAACTCCTCACTTGGACGAGGTTTCGCACTCAAAACAATCCAGGTTTCCTCGCGACCTCGCTTAGGCGAGTGTCTCTCGCCTGAGCGAGATACTAAGTCACTCAACCCCATCCAAGGTCGCCTGGGCGAGTAACGCGGACCAGGACCAAAAACGAGACTCTGCAACTCTCGCTTAGGCGAGATGGCGTCGCTTGGGCGAGACTTGCAGGGTTTCGAGTCTGATCAAGCGCACAATGCACCAAACCAATACCAAAACTCTACTCAATCATTAACAAGACAATGATGGCAAACAACCATCAAAATCATGCATTATCTCCCATTAAGCTACCAAAACACAAAATTTAGGCTTCCACCACCCTTCCTTTACCAAAAACCCTCATTCCCAAAAATATAATGCATTACAGGCTTATGCGCACAACATTAATCAATTAAGCTTTCTATCACCACACATATTGTACGAATTTCATGCCAACAGAAATCAATTGAAAACAGAATTGACCCAAAACCATAACGCCATTCTGCTAGGTTCTCCCTACCTTTCCACATTCATTCCAAGCTAAATTCAGTAAAAATAAAGGTTAAGTTTTGTCTACCAAGGTTTGAACTCGTGACCCTCCATTCATAATGCCAAAGCACATCCACTATGCCAATTCACATTTGGTGATACACCCCAATCAAGATAAGTTTACATTACCAATTCCATAATCATACATATTATTAAAAATCAATAATAAAACAACAACACATAATTGGCATACATAGGACTCGAACCCAAGTCCTCTCACAATCAAAGTACTCTCAACCATTTGAGCTAACACTTTTCCACGTCACATCAAACAATAATTAATTCCATAAGGGCGCTTTCTACCCGCATTTATTAATTAATTAATTATTTAATTAATTAATTTTCACGGGTCTTACAGAAGTGGTGTCATGATGTTGAGGGAAGATATAGATGAAATAATGGTGAAAATGGGTTCTGAAAATGGCCATGACTTTAGGTGCTTTGGGTGCGTGGGTGTTTAGGTGTAAATGAGGGAAATGAATGGGAGACAGATGATGAAGTATGAATATGGTAGGGATAGATGGAGGGAATCTGTGGTTGTGGGCTTTGTGAGGCTTGTAATGTGGTTAAGGGCTGAAAGGTACTGAACGAGAGGATATAAAGGCCCAAATGAATGTTTGGCGGTTATTATTTTTTGAAACAAGGGTTACCATCCAGGCATTACATCATTTATTTGTCATCTCTTCTAACACTTTATTTTTTTTTCTCATATTTCATTTTGTATTCTTTTCATCACTTTGTGATTTATTTTGGCTTCTTTTTCCTTCAAATTCTTTTCATTTGATCATTGAGTGTTTTTTGTGTGCATCTCAAGCTGACTTCTAGTGTGATGATAATCATTGTTTAGGAACAATTTTAAAAGGAAACTTTATTTTTGGCTTAAAGGGGTAGTAATGGATATTATTTACTTTTTCAGATAAAGAAAGACGGTCACACATCATTTTAAATCTTGATTGCTTTATTTTCAAAATATAAACTCTACAATAGAACTCAATGACCTCAACATGAATCTTTTTTCTTTTCTTTCTTTCAATTTATCCTTTTTGCCTAGATTGTCTCTTGGGTTTTCAATCTAGTATATTTTTCTCTTTTCTTTTCCTTTTTTGGAAATTATTTTTATTTGTCGTAAAGGATTCAAGGATCTCCCCAACAAGCACAAGCAAGGGCAACATTGGCAAATATGCCCTAGTGAAAATTCAACTTTATCATCCATGCAATAATAATTTTATTAGGGCAAATCCTTTTATTTTGGGAGAGTGAAAAAGTGGAAGCAATGCTTGCGCGAACATCTTAAAAGAAAAAGTCAGCTTATTATTCTAGATTAAAACATTTGACCACATAATAATATGACATTCTTTGTTATTCTTTTCTTTTTTTCATTTTTTTTAAATCACAAATTTGACGATTTGCAAGAAAATAAATGACTAAAAACATGACAATCTTGCTTTATTTCTTTTTGCTTTCTTTTATTTTTTTCGAGACACCCTTTAGGACTTGTTCTAGATGAAAGATCAAATATCTCATATGCTTGAAATTCATGAAGGAGAATGATTCAACTAAGTAGAATCGTCATAACAATATGAAAGGAAAGCCTTACAACTATCATAATATGAAAAACATGAAATTGTCAATGTTTACAAATTCATGAAGTTCTTCATGCGGGGGTGTTTTTGTGCCTTGGTAGAGGATTCCCTTCAACATCAGATTGTCCTTCATCAAGTGCCAACCTTCCTGAATCAATCAAAGATTACAGCTTGTGCTTTAGAGCCTCACATGCTTCTGTTGAATGTCCTGATGCTCCTTTGTGATAATCACATCTTGCATTTGCGTTATAATTCTTCAGGTATGGAGGTTGTACAAGCCTGGTAGGACAAACCTCTATAAGGTTATTATAAAGGAGATCTGGTAATAGCTCTGAGTAAATCATGGGGATAAGAGTGAAATTCACAACCTTCTTGTCCCGATTGTAATTTCATTTCCCAGTGGCCTGATTGAATTTAACGGACTTAGACATTTGAGGATAGACAATGAAATGTGGATTAGCTCTTTGTCTTTTATTATTCCCATATTCAAAACCATACTCATTCAAATTTGCTACCAGATTCAGGCCTAGTGCAATTTTTCCACTTTTTATGTCGCCTTCAATCTTCTCTCTAATTATCACCATATCAGCAAAGCTCGAGCAGACATTGGTTATCATGTATTCATAAAATGGTGATTATAGAATATTTAGGAATATGGTAACCATCTCCTTGTCACTCAAAAGAGGCTCTACTTGAGCAATAATCTCTCTCTACCTTTGGGCATATTCTTTGAATGATTCAGACTCCTTCTTCGCCATGTTCTGCAATTGTAACCTGTCAAGCGCCATATCCATGTTATATTTGTACTACTTCATGAAAGCATCTACCAGATCCTTCCAAGACTGGATGCGTGAAGGCTAAAGATGAACATACTAGTTTAGCACAATGTCAGCCAAACTATCTTGGAAGAAATGGATTAACAACTTTTCATTGTGTGCATGCATAACCATTTTCTTGCCATACATCATGATGTGACTCTTAGGACAAAGTGGTCCCTCTATATTTTTCAAACTTAGGTAATTTAAACTTTGGAGGTATCACCACATTCGAGACTAAGCCCACCCCTGCAACATTTTCAAACTCAAAGCTTCCTCCACCTTCTATGGCCATCAGCCTCTCCTCCAACATTTCTAACTTATTATTGGTGGCTTCAACATCCATTGATATGGCAGCATATTGTGGGGGCTTCATCTCGGGTTGCTTTGTCGGGGTAACATGCACGACTTTTGGTTGGACAATTCCTAAAAGTTATGTAAGCGTTGCCCTCTCTTTCTCCCGCTCATGTTTTTCTCTTCTCTTTCTCTATTCTGTTGTTGCCTTCTCTGTTATGTTGTATGTGTATTTTAAACTGTAAATTTTTTTCACGAGGAGTGGACTATCAACTTGTGCTAGGAAGTTATGTCTTTTTTATTTTATTTTTTTTAATTCTTGAGCCATGTGAACATAAGTCCCCAACAAAAAAGGCGATTGCTTCCGCCATGCTATTACTCTCTTCAACTTAGCCACTCTATCTCTTGTTCATCAGTCCAATTAAAACGCAATTTCCATTTTCGTAAACAAAGAAATAAAGAAAGGGTAGGAAAGGTTGGATGGTGTGTGGGTACCTTTAACCTCTTTCAAAATCACTTCTACCAATTAACTTTTATATATATATATATATATATAACAAAGAATAAGATAAAAATAAACTAAAATGAAAATAAAATAAAGTAAAATAAACTAAACCAAAATAAAACCAGACAAATAAAATAAAACACAGCATGATAAAATAAAATCAAAATCAAAATAAAAACGTAAATAAAAAAAGACGTATTTTTTCTCAAATTAACAAACACATTTTTTTTATTTTGTATTTTTTCTTTTTATTTTTCAATTAAACTTTAATATTTGTTTATTATTATTTATTATTCTTTTTATCATTGCCATCCGGACGGAATTTAGTGTTGACAATAATTACACACATAATAAATCTTATATATTTCTAATAAATCTTATATATTTCTAATAAATCTAAACTATATGAAAACAATCACCTCTGAAAAATACTAAAATACCTTATTTCTAATCATTGACACCTGTACATTTTACATGTTTTTCCGTCAATTACGTTGTTTTAAAGGTGTTTTCTCCATCTTTGATTTGTGATCAGTAAAATACTACTTTAACCATTTTGTCAACTTCCTTTCTTCCGTTTGAGCATTTGAGTTAAATAGTCATTTCAACTTTCCCGCTTCTGAGATTGGTGGAAGGAGAAATACTCTGAGTTGAGTTTATGGATGTTACATCCAATAAAGAACCTTACGTCACTTGCATATGTGCACCAATTTTGAGTGCCAACCTTTATTTTGAATGACCATGATGGAATAATTGTGGGAAAAATCAAATCTTTCTGGTCAGCTACCCACCAACATGAAGTTGGCCATTTCTATAGATCTCACTTTCCAACACTGAAGAAATAATTGAACTCCATACAACCATGTGAAGATCCTTCCTGGTGGAGCAACCATGATGGTTTTTTTTCCTGTTAAGCTTTATTTTACTTATAGGTTTTTTAGGTTTTGTTTTCCTATTTGAATTTATTTCATGTTTTTTTAGGTTTTTTTTAGGAAGTTCTGCATATAAAAAAGAACTATGATATCTAATGAGGATGACGACGACATGACTGACTCTGGCTCCGGTGGTGATGAGTTTTCATGTAAAGGGGTATTTTCTTAGAATATGTTGTGTGTTGTAGAGTTTTCTAATGTTTTTTTATTTTTCCCTCTATTCTTTCATGTTTTGTTGTTCTATTGAAGGTTTGTTTAAATTTAGTTTTTTTTTTCTTTTTTACTTTCTTTCCGTTTAAACCTTTTTTGAACTTTCTTCCCATTTCCTTTCTCTAAGGTCCTGATTTTATAGCTTTGCCCCATTTTTTTTTCTGTGTTTTAACAATAGCATCTGTTGGATTATAAGTCATTTTGTTTTTACTGCTTCTGGGATTGTGGGATGAAGGGAACACTATATAATGTCTTGATGGTGTATTGAAAATTTCTTCAACAAGTTATATTTCTTTGCTACCTTCCTCCCCAAATCTTCACTGGATGGAGAACAAAGATGAAATCAACGACCGGTATGTCGTTCTAACTTTTTTTTCACTTGAAAAAGGTGTTGATGGGTAATATTCCTTGATTAGGGTAATATTTCATGCTCTGAGTTCCTATTTTCATTAAGATGTGTATTAATGTTTAATCTCTGGACTAGCATGTTAAAGTTTTTTTCATTTTCTTCTTCTTCTTTAATTACCAGTTTCACCGGCAACGAAGCTCCTCAATTGAAGAAAGAATTGGGCTAAACCAGAGTTATCTAAAAATCTCTATGACTCTGTTCCAATAGATAAAAGGACTTCAGATTTATCCAACTTAACTGAATGCCATGCGTGTGGCTTAAGGTTGATGTCTCTTTGTTTTTCTATTTTTTGCCTTTAGTTATGTTTTATGATTCCATGCTTTTATGTTGTTGGATTATGGTTGTGATTTTTCCTGATGTTGTTATGTTTCATTTTAAATTATTATTTGTTTAAGGTAGTGGATGCAGGGTTGATACGAGTGAAGCTACTATAATTTTACTTCCTTCAAATATTACAGTTTTTACCCTGGATTTCTTAGAATGATTGTAGGCATCGTAGGATAACTATATGCAGCTTAGTTGTTGAACAAGTTGTCTTTGTTAAAATGGCAAGAGAAAGCTATAAAGTTGGCCCTTGATGATACATGTGAAAAAATGGACGAGTTACAAGGGAATGTCGTCACTCTAGAAGAAAATCTCAAGAAAGAAAGGTAAATTTGGATTACATAGGGTACTTTAATTGTTTCTTTATTGTTGAATTTGTATTCTTGTCTCATGAAGGACTTCGTGATATCATATTCCAGGGATAAAATCCAAGAAATTAAACAAACTCTCAAAGAGCTTGAAACTAAGCACAACAACTATACGACAAGACAAGAGGTTTGGATGACATGGGTTTTGTAATTGAATTAGTTTTCATAGTTATATTGTTGTGCATTTATTCTTAATACTAAGCTTTTGAGGTGGTAAGTATCGGGAAGATTCCATTGCAATTGAAACTTTGTTCAAGAGACATCTAATTCTTTTATTTCTTCTTTGTATGTCAGGATTCATCCAAAATTGAAGCCTTTATGAAATAAAGGAAGGAATGAACTGATTTGATACCAAAACTCGAGGACAATATTCCAAAACTGCAAAAGTTGTTGCTTGATGAGGAGAAGATCTTGGATGAAATCACATAGAGTTCTAAAGGTGGACTTTTATCATTTTTATTAATTTATTTCCAATATATTGGAAAGTGCTTTTAATTAAATTTGATTTGCATAAGTGCTTTTAATTAAATTTTATTCTTAAGCATACTTCCTTGCAAGTTGCTACATTTTATTTTTCATTCTATTTTAACATTAAAAAATTTGTTTTAGTTAGGTTCCTTATTCTAATGCCTAATAGATATATAGTCATGGTTGTCTTCTGCGTCTTGATATTATGAAAAACTATTAGAGTGAACACACTCTAAATATACTTAATTGACATATTTGAATAGATTTCTAAATATACTCTGCTACTTTTGTTGGACTAAGATGCATATAGTTATCCCGCGAGGTCTATTTTTGATAGGTGAGTTTTTCATCCATGCCATTGAATAGGCATGGCATAAGGTTTTTCATTACCCTAAGAATATTGATTAAGGACCGGGGTCTTTGTATTTTTTACCGGAGAAAGAAAGTTTCATATATTGTTCTTTTTGCATTGTCATTACGGTGGTGGCTTTAATAAGTACTTTTTAGAGATGTGGATAAACCATACAGGGCATTAGGAGGCCACAATGAGATTGTCATTTTGGATACTATTATCTGTGAGAGGTCTGAGGCACATAATTTAAGTCATTTTTTTAGTTGACGAATCCTTTTTTTCACTCAAATTAGCTTTCTGATTTCTCTATGCAATTTGTTGGCTGAACATTTCTCTAAATATTTAAATACCACTAGTTATATTTATATACCATTTTCTTGGCTTACTCTATATTTATACACCTCCTCCCTCTCTTTCTTTGTATGTTTCTTTACTAGTTTGGCTTTGTCACGTTGAGGTTGATTGGGTCTGATTTGGTGATATAAACTAAACAGAGATAGTCTGATGAGGAACGTAAAAGGTGAATGACACCTGGAAAGCCCTGGATATAAACACTAATGTGGATGCTATTGTGAGACTGACTAGGGAGAATAAAAACCTGGATATAAACCTGGATATAAAGTGAACTTACATAACTCAACAAGTGATTATTGTTAGTTGTTCCGGTGGCTAAAGAAACTCAAGCCAAAATCATGTTAACAATGTTATTAAGTTGTATTTGGTCAAACAAAATAAAAGAAATAAAGTAGTTCTATCTTTACTGTCATATTTTTTCAAGTCCACAATTTTTTTTAGCATGTGCTTTCCATATAGTTTTGTACTTATTTATTTGTTAAATGAAAAGTTTTCTTTTTCATCGCTAAGTTGACATGTTCCGACGAGAGTAGATGTTTTGGCACCTCAAAAGGTTGGTGGCTGAAGGAGCATTTCTTATTTGTCTTTTCAAAGTCTTAAATAGATGCCAAAGTTGTATTATATGATTCATCCACCGAAGAAGAAATTTTGTCAAGCCAACCTGACACTTTGTATAGGATTGTATTGATGTATTGATAACATTGATACAAAGGTTCTGCTTGACTATATAGTTACAAGTTCATGTTGCCATTGTATCATATAAAATAGTTATCTCTCAATTCGCTGTTGTGAGAGGTGTTATGATTAGGCCCTGATGGTTGTTTTATATTTTTAGTCTTTTACTTTTCATTCCTTTATAATTCTTTAGCTTCTAAGCTGTGTAATTCAAACATTCAGGGATCCATACAGGAATGTAGTCTGATGGATATTTATATTAGTACATATATGCCAATATGACTTGGTTTGAAAGGCTTCTTCCATACATGCAAACCTATGTTATATATGTAGCTGGATTTTTTTTTCTTCCTCCTATGCGAAAAAAACGTGTGTATTAAGTTTGAAATTTTTTTGTAGGTTCATTTACACTTTTTATCAATTTTTACCCTTATATTGTAAGAATTACATATAGGTAATTTTAACATTTTAATTATAATAATATTATAATTACATAATTTTATTATATTAAGGAAATTACATAAAAATTGTTGTCATATTAAAAAATCCGGAGATACTTCTATTATTTCAAATTTAGTCTAATTTAAAATTAAGAAAGATATATTTAAATAGTAATTATATGAAGATTTATTTGTTTATTATATATACTTTTGTATAAAAATGGATTAATATTGTATGGTATAAATTAAGAATTTAAATAAATTTATAAGTTATATTAGGTCTTCAGCTGAAAAATGAACTCGGACTCTAACGAATATTAACAATGGGTTGAGTGTTATATTACGGTTTATGAGTTAACACTATCTTCTAAATCAAAAGTTAACAATGTAGCATAATTGTATTTTTTGTCGGTCATTTTTTCTTTTTATTATTAATAGTATTGTTATTATAATTATTATCATTATTAGTAGTATTATTAACAACTTTAATATTTTTTTATTTTATACGGAACCAAAGTTTACAATATACTTTTATCTTATTTTAATAACGATATGTACAATATATTTACATTTTCCTTTATCAATGATTCAAATATAATTTCACTTTAATATGATATATAACTTAAAAATTTAATAATAAATTTTAACTATATAATATTATTATTTTTCTATACATTAATTATTATATCAATCTAAAACATATGAAAACAATCACCTCTAGAAATTATCCAAATACCCCAACTTCAATCATTGACACCTATCTATTTTACAGGTTTTTCGGTAAATTCTCATCTTTTAAACATGCTTTCCGTGTCTTTGAATATGTGATCGACATTTTTACAACTTTAACCTTGCTTTGAATCTAGAGTACATTTTGAAGTGTTTGGGTTAAAAGTCATTTTGGCTTTTTTCGTCTTTGGAATTTGTGGAATTGGTAGATTGAGGGAGTACTGTACATTGAGTTGAAGGATGTTGCATCCATTAATAAAAGTTACAAAATTGATTTAAATAAAAAAGATATAAAGTCACAAAATTATCAAAATTATTGATTTGAGAATTTTTCCTTTCCAAATGCAGATCTAGGTGGAATGCAGACTTAAATGAGTGCGGACTTAAATGAATGTTTACTAAATATCAATTTTATAATTTAAACAAAAGCATATTCATTTTTTAATCTTAATCATTCAATAAAAGTAATAATAATATCTCTGACTCCATATCTCATATCTTTCGATATATATATTTGTCTGTTTATATATGCATGTGTTACTATTTACAAATTTTAACATTAACGTGTTATTTTTATTTTGTACATATCTTATAATATGTCTATATTTTACTTTAAAAAAGAGCATACATAGGCATTTTATTTTAATATACACATCACCAATAAATTATTACATCAATTTTATAATTTAACACAAACAAATTTATATCTAATATTATTGGGTAATCTTAATATTACCATTTTAAACAAAAAAATAAATTGTTTGTACGCATCAAGAATTAGCTATTATAAATTCAATGTCTACATTGATAACAACAACTGCATGTATTTTTGTTTAAAATTTTTAACATCAATTCATGTTACTCTAATTTTTTTAAAATAGGGACCATATCTCACAATCTATTTGCATTTTTTCGTTTTTGATGAAGGATTATCTTGTTCCTTTTTAAAATTATTGAATATGGTGTGAGTTGATTAAGAAAGCTAAGTGAAATCCCCACTAGACATTAAGATAGCAAGCTATCTAGATGTGAAGGTTCCTTTCACAAAGCTCAAGAGAAGAAGATGATGGATTGA
>Ga0209589_1003223_pt1 | contig 28601 bp, 35 predicted proteins | sample CowpeawhiteBW_FD_187525 | JGI IMG/M metagenome (GOLD analysis project Ga0209589, IMG submission 187525) | Root nodule microbial communities of legume samples collected from California USA - Cow pea white BW (SPAdes) (version 2) | ecosystem: Host-associated > Plants > Roots > Nodule | place: USA...
CCACTATAAACCGCCCGCTCGATGGGCTTTGGCCCCTCTCTTGGAGCACGCCCAGGTAGCTCAGTTGGTAGAGCATGCGACTGAAAATCGCAGTGTCGGTGGTTCGATTCCGCCCCTGGGCACCATCTCCCCTTCTACATAGCGCCTCATAGCTCCCCGTGGCGACCTAAAAGCGTCATCGATTCAGCAGCTTACCCTGAACATGGCGCTCCACTGTTTCCGGTGACAGCACCTCAAAACCTGGGTAGGATTCTGGGTAGGTGCTCTAAACCGCACTGGGAGCCTACCCATGCTCACTCAGGTTGGCGTGCAGGCGGCAAAGCCGCGGGAGAAGCCATACAAGCTCTCTGACGGGAATGGCCTCCACCTTCTCGTGGAGACCAACGGGAGCAAGCTGTGGCGCTTCCGCTATCAGTTCGACCGAAAAGAAAAAATGCTTTCGTTCGGGTCATACCCCGAGGTGAGCATCGCCCAAGCTCGTCAGAAGCGCGACGATGCGCGATCGGTCCTCGCAGCTGGCGTAGATCCAGCTCGAAAGCGCGAACAGGACAAGATCGCCGCCTCAATTGCGGCAGCAAATACCTTTGGGGTTGTCGCGACTGAGTATCTCGACCGCACGCAAGCGGAGCACGCGGCCGAATCAACCGTCGCCAAAAACAAGTGGCTGCTTGAAGATCTTGCTGCGCCCTTGGCGAACCGCCCCATAGCGGAAATTTCCTCGGCTGAGCTTCTCCAGCTCCTGCAGCGGATCGAGAAGAGCGGACGTCGGGAGACCGCTCATCGCCTTCGTGGAACGCTCGGGACGGTTTTCCGATACGCCGTTAGAACTCTCCGCGCGCCCGTCGATCCTACCGCGGCGCTAAGAGGCGCTCTCCTAAAGGTCGAAGTCACCCACCGCCCGGCTATAACCGATGAGGTAAAGCTTGGCGGTCTTATGCGAGCAATCGACGAGTACGATGGCTGGCCGACGCTCCGAGCTGCGCTTCTCCTTCTCGCTCTTACGATGGTCCGTCCCGGCGAGGTACGGCACATGCGCAAGTCGGAATTGATCATTCCTAAAGCGCTCTGGAGAATACCTGCCGAACGGATGAAGATGCGCCGTCCATTGGACGTGCCGCTCTCAAAGCAGGCGCTCGCCATTATTGGCGAGGTGTGGGACCTCACACCTGGTAACGGCCTATTGCTTCCATCCATTCGTTCGAACCTGAAGCCCATTTCGGAAAACGCGCTCAACTCCGCACTACGTCGGATGGGCTACAGCAAGGACGAGATGACCGCACATGGCTTCCGATCGACGGCCTCCACTATTTGCAACGAACGGCGTCTCGCTGACGCAGAAGTTATTGAGGTCGCGCTGGCGCATCAGGACGAAGATGCTGTTCGGCGCGTTTACAATCGCGCCCTCTACCTCAAAGAGCGTACCCTGCTAATGCAGCGGTGGGCAGACCTGCTCGACGAATTGCGTCAGCGATCGTTGACGCAAAGCGCAGCCGCAATTTGAACCGGCGACGAACTCAGACTCCGGGTGGTGGGCCGATCAGCAGGCTCCGGGCCACGCCGCTTAGACAAGCAGCGTGACCCCGATCCAGAGCAGGACTTTGATCGCGTGGTACGTGCCCGACTGGTGCTCCGTCGGAACCTTCTTAAATGAAGCTGCGTTTTCTTACGGTGCCATCTGCGTGAGACGGAGCAGTAGCGGTGGGTCGGATCAGGCGGACGATTGAACGTCTAGGACCTTACCCGTCGCTGGCCCTTGTGGCTTTGCCTGTGTGTACAGTAGAGCCCGCGAAACTATTAGCAGTGGCGTTGGTCGGAGAAGGGCATTGGATAACCGGCACGATTATGATCGTTCTCGCCTACGCCGTGAGCCTCTTCTTCGTTCATAAGCTGTTCGTGATCGTGAAGCCCAAATTGCTAAAGCTACGCTGGTTCGCGCAGTTTTGGAGGTGGCTCGTCATAACGCGCACTAGGATGCTGACGCGTTAAATGATCCCGAGAATCTGAGCCGAGTAAGCTTGATCCGCTCCGGGGCTCAAAGCGGCCATCGTAGCTCGCGCCAATCCACGAAAAGGCTGGGTCAAGGTGAAAAACCGCACGCAGCTCGCGCGCGATTAATTCCGAGTCTCCCATTGGTGAGGGCCCCAGTCGCATAGTCACAAGATCGGACTATGAATTTGGCTTACAATGAGGACGGCAATCGGCGCGATCTTCACCAGGCGCTGCGGCGTCTGCATTGGATTGGTGCGATCGCGAACTCGAGCAATAGAAGAACAAATTTCGAAGATCTGACCATGCGCCGGCTCAATGCTTCTACAGCGGCCTGGAATTCAGTGAGTGAATTTATTGAGCCAAACCCGAGGGGGCCTTCTAGGGCGTCTCCCAAGCTTGCATGCCGCGGGCCATATGCTAAACGGCGACGCTTGATATCGAGAGGAGTCACCGAGTTGGCCAAGAAGGCAAAGAAAGCTGTTCGCCGCGAGTGGACGAAGGAAGACATCAAAGAATTGAAGGCGCACTCCAAGGCTCGGACACCCGTCCTCAAAATCGCCAAGATGACTAAGCGAACCGAGGGGTCGCTACGTCAGAAGGCACTGACCTTGGGGATTGGTCTCGGCCATCAGCGGTAGTTCGGGACCCTTCTCGATGATGGTCGGCGTTTTCCTCTATCGTCGACCATATCGGAGTTGAGCGGCGCGCACTCTACTTTCGCGGGCGCTCGGCGCGCGCGTCGATATACAACGCCGCGGCAAATGTGAAGGCTAAAGCCAACACGCCAACTCCTGCCGTAACCAACAGGCCTGCAAACATGGTTCGAGCATTATTGCTGCAGGCTCGGGGCGACAATTCACGTTATGCTACGGGCATGAAACAAACCGGGGGAGTGCGCACTTCCACCGTGAATGTAGCACCTCGGTTACAGCATTCCCCATTGGTCGCTGCTAGGCATCTGCGATCCAGAGGAGGTCCAGCATGTCAAGAGATGCTCAAAACCCCGACCGGGACGAAAACCGCGCGAAGATTGTGCCGGGTTACACGGGCTTCCAACTGCCTCCCTCCAGTCTTAATGAGGCGAAGTCGGCAAAAGCGGCGGATGGCTCCACTGACTATTACTTTCCGGAGAAGTGGAGTTGGGGGGCGCCCAGGTCGTCCAAGTTTTGGTAGAAATCGGTCTCACGCACGAACGGACGCGGCTCTCGACTAGCGCCAATCGTTGTCCGGCACCGTGCCTGGGGGCGGCTTCAGCTCTTCCAGGCCGACTTCAATCTCCGCCAAGTCGCCTTGGAGGATCGTCTACTGCAAGGACGACCGACGCCGGGGCAAGAGTGAGACGGTTATGTTTGACTTTCTCGGTTATTGCTTCCGGCCGCGATCGGTCCTGGGGCCGCGTTCGCAGAGGATGTTCTGCGGGTTCACTCCAGCGGTCAGCAAACCAGCGCTGAATGCCATGCGAGCGACTATCCGAGGCTTGAAACTTCGCAAGCGAACCGAGGTGACTTTGGACGATATTGCCCGCGAGCTAAACCCGCTTATTATGGGCAATATACGCGTTCAGCACCCCGAGGATCCTTTGGCCCCCACTCTTCTTTGGAATGGAGACGGCGCGAACAGGCGGCGGGAAGTAAGCGCCTGAGCTCGTAACCGGCGGAGGCAAAACTGATCTCGATGAGATATACGACAGATATGACTATCTTCCTGAGAAGCGCGCCGCATTGCAAAAGCTAGAGGCTCATCTGAAAAAGATAATGGCTAGCTAGGCGCTTGCTTCCGTGACAATTGAGATGGTCCATTGCCAGCCTAAGTTGCAGGGCTGAGGCGCGAGAACGGTAGTCGACGAAAGATACTCACTGGCACGTGGCAATTTCAATCGATGCGATTGACGCCCTGGCGCAACCACTCGATCACGTGCGGCCAAATCTCTCGATGCGCTCGGCGGCCGACGAGAGCTCCGACGTGCTGCAACGCCACTCCGATCTCCGGCTCATAGACAAATACCCTTGGTCCGCTCAATTGTTGCAGCGTGGACGAGGACGGGACGACACGACTCGTATGATCGACGATCGCCGCCACTGGCAGTTCAGCAAGGGCGTCGCAGCGGGCAGTACGGTCGAGCAGGTGCAGGTCGTTGCGTGCGAACCGGTCTTCACGATAGAGCAACTCGATCACGTCTTGGAGTAGTTGGCGCGATGGGGCGAACTCATCGAGGGTCCAGCGAATGACGCGGCCGTGGAGGGCGAGCGCTTCCAAATCGGACAAGCTGGCCCAAGCATCGCAATAGCGCCCGACGAAAAACTCCTCTGGAGCCGCGGCAACGCTCGCACAGTCCAGCAGACTACCCGCAATACGACGGCTCAAAACCTCAAACTGCGCATCGATCGCGATCGGTCGCAAGGCTCCGGTGCATTGGCCGAACGCGAGGGGGGCCTGAACCAGGACGAGTTTGCCGGCGCGCCGCCGTACAAGTGCAGCCGCGATGGCAGCCAGAGTCCCGCCAAGCGAATGGCCAATGACCATTGGCGCTCGTTGGTGATCCCTTGAGAGCTTCTCGATCGCCGCAAGCAGCAGAGCTATGCTCGTCTCGAGGTTCCAGTCCGCAGCCTGTTCCTCCGGCCATTCGTGCAGGTAGACGGCAAACCCAGCATCGGCGAGCCGCCGTATCACGCTGACCTGTGGTAATAGATCGAAGATATACGGCCGCTTGATGGGCGCAGGCACAATCAAAACGGGATCAGTTGCCGCAGAATTCGAAAAGTAGCGGCGCAATTGAAGATCCGGGTGCTGCACGCGATACCAAGTCATCTCTTGCGGCGCATACCCTGCATTATCCAGCAGGGTTCCGAGCGACTGTCTTAAGACATCGCCCATCAGAAACATCGCGTTCCAACTGCTGCGCACCATGACCGGATCATCCAGTGCGGGGCAATGGCGGTCGCAGCACGGAGTTCCAACTTCGCTGCGAGGCTTCTGACTGAGCCTTCGACTTCGGTTCGAGGGCGGGTTGAAACGAGGCGCCGGACTCACAGGGTGAGCGCGGTACATCATTTCTTTTTTGCACCGCGAAAGTGTCTGCCGGCCCTTCGCGTCCGTAATCTTCCGGGCATTGTGCGGCCAATGCTCTTAGCGTCTACTTCAGGTTTATTTTGATGACCACCTGATTGTCTCGGGGTCCCTCCTATGAGCGTTAAGGCGATTATGGCGGCGATCCTCCAGGAGCAACTGACGTTACGAGGCGTGCACTCGCTGATGCGATCCGACTACGACGAGATTGTGGAGCTCTTGATCGAGCAGCTCAGAGATCTGGAGCTTAGCTTGGCCATACGAGAAATAACCAACAAACCCGACCCATAGCCACCGCCCTGTCGGTGCGGATGGCAACCATCTGCAAGTTGATGCGGTCGCGGATCATTCAATGAAGCGCATCGATCAATGTTCATAGGACACCGGCATGAATGACATTTTCAAGTTCTGGTCGCAAATTGAACGAGGCGCGCACATTCATCCGGACGATGCACATATTTTCGCTCGTCTCAGCGCCCGGAAGCACGGATTTGACCTCACATGCTTACCCGCAGCATTCGCGGGACCGTTGAAGACAGCAAAGGTAGTGTTGCTATTTTGGTCACCAGGCTTCAGCCGCGAACATGCGTGCGGCAAGTGCTTGGGGATTGGAGAGGGGCAGAAAATATCGTGGCACGTTGTTTGTGCCTGTCGTGAACGTGCAGAGGGGTTATCTCGCGCGAGACAACGCAGCGAATGATCGTTGGTTGAACTGGTGAGGGAGCGTGTGGCGAGGCGTCGTTGATCCCGCTCTCTTTAACATCGGGGTATCTACTCAGAAGGTGCACTCTCCGATGCTGAGATCGGAGTCCGATTGACGAATTGCGTCAGCTTTGATGACCTAAAATTGAATCCACGCGGCTTCCAACCCAGCGTAAAGTTGCCCGTCGGCTGACTAACAGCCGTCGCGACGGCTCCAACCCAACGGAGCTAAGCGATGACTGGAAAGGAAGTGGTCAACTGGCGTGGACTTAAGGCACTTGGAATTCCCTACAGCCGCACACACTGGTTCAGGCTGTGTTCGAGTGGAGAGGCGCCGCAGTTTTTCAAACTCGGCCGCCACAGAAACAGCCCGCCGGTCTGGTGGCTGCATGAGATCATCGAGTGGCTTGAAGCTCGCGCCAACGCCAAGCCTGCCGACGCTCCACGCAAGTAGGAGCGGGGCTGGCCCTCCAAAGCCAGCCCTTCCTTCCTGGAAGCTGATCTGCTCCTTATGGGCCGCCATACGCCCGGCCTTTAAGGTAAGGCGGGGTCAACGGTTACCATGCACATCCATGTGGCAGTATTAGCGGCGATAAGGCGAGGTGCTCCGTGCGACTTGCGTTGTGCTAACGCACAACAGCGTGCGAGCGCGATCAGGCGTTCCTCCTCTGGTGCGAGATTGATCCATCTCAGACTTCGTCCGAGCCTCATCAATCTCTTCATTGAGGAGGATGCTTCCAATCGAAGTAGTCAATCAGAACGCTACCCTTTCCCTAAGTGTATGCTCGGCTCTCTCTTCTACGGGCGAATTGAGATAGCTCCTGATTTGCCCGAGCGAGGTTGCGTCGCAGAATTTCAATTCTGCCGATTTCCGAAAAGTCTCCCGAAAGACATTCTCCGTGCGATCGAAAAGGCAGCGCCCATCCGCCTACTCCGTAGAACAACGTGCGCAAGGCTGGAGTACACGCGACAGATGTGCTATTGCAGAATCGCTTTCGGGGAGCTGGGACGATCAGCCTCCCTGCGTGCCGAGTTCGGCTGAAAGTATGTCGCAGTTGTCGAGTGGAGGGCTCGCATGCGAATTCTTTTGTTAGCCGTTGCCCTTGCGCTAACCGCAACTTGGCCAACCGGTATGGTCGCTCAGACGGTGCCACGTTCAAGGCAACCGATCCCTGCCCAGCAGCAAGCTGACAAACGGGACGGTCATTTCACTCTGGATTGGTCCCTTTGTTTCAGCGATCTCGGCGCCGATCTTTCTACCAGGATCAAGGGCTGCGATGCAGCGCTCCTCTCGCCGGGTCTGTCAGCCGACGATGTTGGTAAACTCAAGGCTCGTCGGGCTTTTCTGCGGATAGAACGTGAGCTTGAGATCGATAGCCATCTTACCCAAACACCCACTATTGGTGGTTCCACCGAAGCTCCTCCGGAGAAGAGTGTCGCAGCGACTTCGAAGACAAGTTCGCTCGTGAATTCTCTGCAGTGGTTGTTCGACAAGGTTATATGGCTGAACCGTGAGTACTCCGGGGTGATCGCTCTGTGGCTGCTCGCTCTCTTAATGCTGCTGCTCGCAATTGACGCGCTGAAATGGGTTTGGCAGCGCTTAAAGAACGGTGCCGATCAGGCAAATGCGAGTGCAAACGCTCCGGCAGATTTCGCGCAACCACCAGCAACATCTTCATTCGCGGAGCGACCACCACCTGGGTCTGACTTGAAACAGGCCGTTCAGGGATTTCAGAGTTTTAAGAAGCAAACAGAGGCGCAGGAGGAGCGTTTCCAACAGGCTCACTTCACACAAGTAGCATCACGGTCAGGGGGAGGAGGCGCTATGCAACTAAAGCTCCGTCGATCGCAACGCTCAGGTGGCGTAGTCAGCAGCAAAGTCTATTTTGCGCTCGATGCTCGGGCCGATCTTTCGCCTGAAGAGAAGGGGTTGGTCAGCAAGTACGGACTGGGAAAACTGGTTGTGTATGACAGCCAGGCGCGCAAGAAGCACCAGGAAGCTGCATATAGTCATTTCGACGAGGGTTCTGTCAGCAGCGCTGGGCGAGCCTGGTGGAAGAATGCGCGCGGCCTAGCAAGCGCGGCGATGATGGCTTTTTCGCTTCACGTTACCGTCGAAAGTTTGATGAAGGGACACCATATTGAATGTAAAGATTTGGACGAATTGCTCGGTGCTGAAGCTGCCATTCTCAATGCATGCAAGACTTTGAGAGCCTACTTGGATACGGCGCAGACATTTGATGGTCGGGAGGAGGTCCTTGAGTTCTAAGCTTCCGCCGTACACACCACCATCCGTGTTCAGTCCCTTCCTACGTCGATTTACCGACGAGCGGGCACGCGATCTGTCGGAGACAGCTACCCTTTACGAACAAGTGCGCGCGGCGCATTTCGGATCGATGTGGGGTCACGAGGACGCGATTGCTGGTGTGAATACATACATTGCGCAGCAGGTTGGGGAGTTGATTGACCTCCCGTCGTCAGCCGAACTTCTGAAAGCGTTGGATCAATGCCAACAGGAGGTCCTCGCTCTTGAAACGACCATCTTCTCGTTCCCAGAAATCGACCTCAACAGCGCGAATCTCTCCATAAAGGAGCACGTAGACCTGCGCCGCTTTCTGCGCGCAAAAGAGCACTTCCTCACGAACGACGAACGTGTAGGGGATCTGCTCATTACAGCCCTACGTGACGTGGGTTGGGGCTTCATCTCGAACCTGCCCGCCTTATCCGAGACCCTGGACGTCGCGCCTCTCACGGTTCCGCTAGTCTGTCTACTGCGCAACCCGGGTGACGTCGTGGACCGAATTATCGGGACCATTTGTCGAAAGGAAAACGCCGAGGCTGGTCTCTTCAGGACGCTGCACGAGCGTCTGTATGCCAATTTGTGCGAAGCGTCGGGGAATTCTCCTGACGATGAAAAGCCCCGGCGACCGATGATCTATGCAAGCGACTCCGATCTTTCGCCCATAGAGTTGGCCGAGACGTACTTGAACGGTACTCCCTTCCTCGATCTCTTTCTGTTTCCCGCTCCCTTCACGCTTCCTGAGAAGTCCCGCTTCGAACATCAATGGATCGTTGCCCCGCCTGGTGCCGGCAAGTCCACCCTCCTTCAGTACCTTATCAGCCGCGACCTCGCGCTCGTCCGCGATAATCAGGCATCTATCGTTGTGATGGAGAGCAACCGCGACCTTATCAAGTCGATCGAGCGCCTGAAGGTCTTTGCTCCCGGGGCGCCTCTCGGTGGCAAGCTCGTCGTCATCGACGCCGAGGACATCGAGTGGCCTATCGCCCTCAATCTGTTCGACGTGGGCATAGATGACGCCCGGTCTTATTCCCTTGCCGAGCACGAAGGGTTCCGCAACGCCGTTCTCTCACTCTACGATTACATCTTCAGTGCGTTGCTCTCCGCCGAGATGACAAGTCGGCAGAACACGTTGTTTCATTTCACGATCGAATTACTGCTCACAATTCCGTCGGCAACACTCGATACGTTGATTACCCTCATGCAACCAGGCGGGCTTGCTCAGTTCCAGCAGTACGTCTCAAGCCTCGATCCGGATGCGAGGCGGTTCTTCGAGCTGAAATTCAATAGCAAGGAGTTCGACCGCACGAAGGAGCAAGTCGTCGATCGACTGTTCGCCGTCAAGCGCATCCGAACGCTCTCCAGGATGTTCTCTGCGCCCAAGTCCAAGTTCGACTTCTTTACCGAAATGGGTGCTGCAAAAGTCATCCTCATCAATGTCCCGCAGAGTCTTCTCCAAGAAGACGGGGTGGAGATTGTTGGGCGCTTCTTCATTTCTATGATCTTGCTAGCGGCACACAAGCGACAGCTTCTTCCGAAGCACAAGCGCCTTCCCTGCTTCGTGTATATCGACGAATGCCAAGACTTCATAAAGCGGGATCCGAAGATCCCGGTCATTCTTGATCAGGCTCGTAAGCTGAACGTGGGTTTGATCCTCGCGCATCAACGATTGCAACAAATGCAGCCCCACGTGCTCGACGCCTTGTATGGTGCGACGGCGATCAAGTTTGCATCGAAGATCAGCGACGCGGCGGCTCATGCGCTCGCGCGGGACATGCGGACCACGCCCGAATTCATCCTCAACCAACCGCCGTACCACTTTGCGGCATTCGTGCGCGGCACGACAAATGCCGCGTTGTCGATCGGTATTCCTGCTACGGACTTCACGAAGTATCCGCGTATGACGTCGGCCGAACATGCGGCCGTGCGCGAGAGCATTCGAAAGCTCTATTCGATCGCACCGGAGGATCCCGCCCAAGTTCGGAAAGATGCGCTGGAGCGGAGCACTCCGTCTGAAAAGCCGTTGGAGGTCGGGCCCGCAGCAGCACCAGATTTTGGAGATGATGATTGGCGGTCGTAGCTGCTAAAGAAGCCCGCCGAGGCGGGCTTCGAGTTCGTTACGCGGCGTCGACTGATTTGGAAGGGCAGGTATTCGCGCGGTGCCCCGGCTCATTGCAGATCGAACACTTTTGAGCGCGCCGCTCGCGCGCTGCGCCGCCAAGAAGCTCGTTGAGTTCGGAGTCCAGTTCTTCGCGCTTGGCGATGAGCTCTTTAACTCTCGCGATCTTTCCGTCTAGCTCCACGTGCATCACCTCCTTTCTGAGGAGAAGATAGTGTCCACTGCATCAAGCGTCTGCCCCATTTCAGAAAGCTGCGTTTCTGTCCGTATTCTTCTATGTGCAGCCATGTGAATGTATGAGCATCAGTAGCGATACTTCACTTTATGTTGTGCGCGCAGTAGCTAATCATTTGCATAGTGCCGGATCTGGTACATTCGGCCAATGGATGGTGCCTCGACCTCAACCCCGGCACGGCGGCCTCGCTTTAGCCGCTCGTCCGAACCCATACCTTTTCGTGTCACCGAGCGTGACGTGCTCATCCTGCTGCAATTGGCGCGCTATCGCTTCTTGCGTTCCACACACATTGCAGAGCTTGTGGGCCGCTCACTCGATCGCACCAATGATCGATTATGCCGTCTTTTTCACGCTGGATACGTTGATCGTCCGCGGGCGCAGCTCGACTACTATCCAACGACGGGATCCGCTCCGATGGTCTATGCGCTTGCCGATCTTGGCGCGCATCTGCTCCGTGAAAGACGGCAAACGGCAGCTGTAGGAGACGCGTGGAGTCGAAAGAACCGTGAGGCAGGCCGACCCTTCATCGAGCACCAGTTGGAGATCGTCGATTTTCAAGTGTCGCTCGAGCGTGCGGTGCGGCAGCGCGGCGACATCGCTGTGATCCACCCCGCTGAACTTGTATCAGAATTTCCAGAGCAGACGCGCAGAATGCGCGATCCGCTCAGCATGCGAGTCGGTGTGCCGCATAACGGGAAAACTCAGGAGGTCGGGCTTGTGCCGGACTTGGTCTTCGGAATCAGATTCTCCGACGGCTCGCGGCGCTGCTTCATGGTGGAAATCGACCGGGGCACGATGCCGATCACGCGCGCCGATGTCGCGCAAACCAGCTTCGCGCGTAAAATGAAGGCGTACATTGCTGCACATGCTGCCAAGAAGCACGAATCGCAATTTGCGTGGAAAACATTCCGCGTTCTAACGGTCACGACCGACCCTGGTCGTGCGCAGTCTATGAAGGATGCGCTTCGAGAACTAAGCGCGGCACGTAGCATCGGACCAAATCTTTTCTTGTTTGCTTTGCGCAACGAGCTACGCGCCAGCAGTCCGATAGCGTACGATTGGGAGGACGGAACAGGTCGCCGGACCCGATTGGCTTAACGCTCGAGCGCGCCTTGCGTTCGTAAAGGAAGGGAGATTGATCGGGAGATCGGTCCCCTCTCGGGCAGTGATGCCTTGCGCTTGCGTGCGCCCGCTAGGGCAACGCAAGAGTCGGGCGTGCTCACGATTGCACCTTCGGATGATGCTCGCGAATTAGTCCCGGCGACCGACAAAACTGTTTGAAGGTTAAAGGACTACGGTATAGCTTTGCGAGGTCACGCTTCGATGAATAACCTTGGAAGTGCCGTCTCATTGGCGGGTTCACATGCACTGGGCCCGCAGCATGGCACTTCACGTCTAGAGATCGCCCATCATGTCAGGTCCAAGTAAGATTGCGCTTTTCATCGATGGAGCCAATCTCTATGCCACAGCTAAGAGTCTCAACTTCGACATCGATTACAAGCGCCTACTCGGTGAATTTCAAAGTGGCTGGACGCTGCTGCGGGCGTTCTATTACACCGCCATCATCGAGGACCAGGAATACTCCTCGATCCGCCCGTTGATCGACTGGCTGGACTACAACGGCTACACCGTCGTCACCAAGGCGACCAAGGAATTCATCGACGCTTCCGGCCGCCGCAAGGTGAAGGGCAACATGGACATCGAGCTCGCGGTGGACGCCATGGAGCTCGCCGAGCACATCGACCAGATGGTGCTGTTCTCGGGCGACGGCGACTTCCGCCCCCTGGTCGAGGCCGTGCAGCGCCGCGGCGTGCGGGTCACGGTGATCTCAACCATTGTGAGCCAGCCGCCGATGATCGCCGACGAGCTCCGCCGCCAAGCCGACGTGTTCACCGACCTTATCGAACTCCAAGCTAAGATTGGTCGCAGTCCGTCTGAACGGCCGGCATCTCGTGAGCGCGAGTCGCGCTATCGTTCGCAAATCCTAGAGCGTGAGACCATCTCTGGACTCAAGGGAAATGATAGCGTGCTCGAGGGCTGAGCACCGACGCGGCACCGCAAGTTCGGTCCGATGCTGAAGCGAGTGCGTGAACAAGGAGATGAGCGCGATGAAAAGCCCAGCATTTCCACCGGGCTGATCGCTAATATGGTCCGGTTCGTAGCAACGGACGAATTAGACAGCGATCCACGCTGCCGTCGGTTCGGATTCTGAAATTCGCGCTGCTCGCTCGCGGGCTTCTCAATCGCGTTGCGCAGTGCGCGCGCTCGTCAATACCGCCGGCATAGCCGGATGGTGCGCTTCGAGCCGCCCCGGGTGGACATGACCGGCGTGGACCCCGTCCGCTACAACAACGACCTCGGCGCCTGCACGAGCGAGAAGATCCAGGCCAACTCGACCTCCGTCTGGACCCACGGCATCATCTCCGCGTGCATGGAGCGGAAGGGCTGCCGCGTCCTGGCCGCCAACGGCTTGCCGGCGAGCGATTCGCCCTGACGAAGAACCCTCTCCCCGATCCGCCCTGGCCCGATCCGGAGAGGCTGGAGCTGGCCGATGTCATGGCCGATCTTTTTGCCGCAGGAACCAATGTTCTCTTTTGCGCTTAAGCTTCTCATTGAGAGGTCTGAGTGAATGTCTCTGCATCACCAAGAACAGCTACCGGCTCAAGAGACACAGGACCAAGGACCGCGCTGCCCAACCTGTGCCGCTTACCCCCGCCTCGCCCAATCCATGCTCGATACCCGGAATGGCAGGACCGTCCGCCTCTACCGGTGTCAGTGCGGCGAACGCATCTGGGACGATTGAGGCCGCCGCGTTTGCCGCAGGGCCGGCGAGGGCTTCGCCCTACGAGAACCAGGTCCGCCGCGCCGCGGGCTGCCGCCGCTTTGCCGGTTTGTTTGCCGGTTCGCTATCGGCATTCCGATGGCGTGACGTCGACTCTATCGACGTCGTTGCAGTCAATGGCCGCGTGGACCGCGGGGGAAGGGGACGACATCACCGTCCGCCGCTCGGATCACTGCCTTGGCCATCGCCATCGGGTCGAACCCCAGATTTGAGACCACCTCGGCCACGCCCTGGCGCTCCAGCTCGGCGACGATCGCCTCTGTCACCTTCATCAGCCTGGCCAACTCGGCCGCCGTCTCGCTCATGATCGTGTCCTCGGTACGCCGAGGCCATCGTACCACGCTCGCCGTGGGTGCGAGCGCTCCGCCCTGATGGTAGTCACCGCGCCCATGACGCCGATGCTGAGGAACCCAGTGGTGCCTACTCGGTTACGAGAAATGCCGGTGGATTTCCGGCCTGCATGGTACTGGCTGGTCCCGGACCGTTTGCTGGAGCGAGGGTTGACAGAAGAAGCGCGAAAAGCGTTGCTGATCGCCCTTGGCCTGGCGATCTTCTGCTTAGGGGCGGCCTCAATTGCCGCTAGGTTCATCACTTGAGCCATCTGAGCAGCGACCGGTCCGGCGGATTGCTCCACCCCCTTTTAACATGCCAACACTGTGAGCCTCGGTCACTCCGCGGTGCCCGGGTCAGAACCGGGCATGGCTAGCGAGCGCTCCGCGCTAGACGGGCATCGGCACCACCATCAGCACCGCCACGGCGAGGGCGGCGATCAGGAAGATCAGCGCCGAGACGACGATGGCGAGCCAAACATTGTGCATGGACGCCCAACGGGGCGTCCCTGACCTCGTTCCTGGCACGGCCGGCGAGCGCCCGCGATTCTGTTCTGCTTCGCCCGCCTCTACCTTTCGGCCTCCGGCGGCGGCGGGCGGAGGCTCCTGTGAAACTAGCCAAGGTCTGGGAGGGGGGCTCGTAATTCAATTCGCCACGTGGTTCATTAAGCGGCATGACCTGAAGCTTGAGGACCAGAGGATCGGTTTGAGCGCGAAACTTAAGGCCGCCTCAGTTGGCGGCCTCTTTCATTCAGACTTCCACTGCTGGCCCTTAGCCGTCCAATCGCACGACAATTCGTGCGTCGGCTGTCAGACGAACACCAAAACTGGAAATCCGCGGACACTAAGGCAGAGTTTGACCCGGAGGCGAAATCGGCCGGTTCGTTCTTTCTGCGCGATGGCATCCTCAAAAACGAACGTTCAGTTTGCAAGCACCGGGAACCAGATGGCCGGAGCAAAAGTTGTCTTGCTGGTCACGCCTCGAAAACGTGACGCCGATAAAGGGCCCCAGCTCGGTGTCAGCCCCAGAGCTGAGGCCTTTTTGTCGCCTGTGTACATTTTTGTACAAAGCCCGGAACCCAGTCCGGGTTTGGGACTCATCCCACGGGGATTCGAAGAGACGTGCCGCGTTACACCTCCTTCGCACAAGAGGCGGTAGCAACGCTGCTGCGAATGGCAAAAACAACAAAGGATCCGCAGGTTGCGTCGGGATTGATCCAGCGAGCGGCCCTTTCATTTCGGGAGTGAAAAATGGCCCCAGCTCACGGGGGGCGGTGAAGCTGGGGCCCATTGGGGATGCCCTTGGGCAAGGGCATCGGGAAAACTTGGCAATTGGGAAAACGTTCCCGCGCTTGTCACACGGAATTAAGAGGATGCAGGGCTCACTTGCAGTCAGCCATGCATCGTTGTTGCGAGTTGCTGAGGCGCGCGCCTTCTACGCCGCCATCGTTGCCTGCGCTGGTGCTTGCGTCAACGCGGTGGCCGACGCCCACGCTATCAGAAGCGCGTCACGCGCGAATGGTGCGCAGGAAATTCGCGACCTCGTCCCTGAGTCTGGTCGAGTCGCGGGATAATAGCCCGGCGGATGACAGAAGCTGAGCCGACGCGCTGCCCGTGTCGGCTGCGCCGCGCTGCACGTCGGCGACGCCGGCACTGACCTCGCCGGTGCCTTGGGCCGCCTGCTGGATATTGCGCGCGATCTCATGTGTCGCCGCACCCTGCTGCTCCACCGCGGCGGCGACCGCCGCAGCGATTTCGGACATTCTGGAAATGGTGCCGCTGATGTCCGTAATGGCCGTGACCGATCTTCCCGTGGCCTCCTGCATGCTTTCGACCTGCTGGCTGATCTCTTCCGTCGCCTTCGCGGTCTGTTCGGCCAAGGCCTTGACCTCGCTCGCCACCACGGCGAAGCCGCGACCGGCATCACCGGCGCGTGCCGCCTCGATCGTCGCGTTGAGCGCCAGGAGATTGGTCTGCCCCGCAATGCTGTTGATGAGGTCGACCACATCGCCAATTCGTGCGGCCGCCTGCGCGAGACGTCCGATCTGTTCGTTGGTGATCCCGGCCTGTCGCACGGCTTCGTCGGCGATACGCGACGATTCCTGCACTTGGCGGCCGACTTCTCCCACCGAAACCGCCAATTCTTCGGAAGCGGACGCGACCGACTGGACATTGGTCGTCGCTTCCTCGGAAGCCGCGGCGACGCCAGTCGCCACATTCTGGGTGCGCTCGGCGGTGGACCTCAGCACGCCTGCAGAGGCTTCCAGCTGGCTCGAAGCCGAGGAGACCGTCTGAACGATTTCGCCCACGGCCGTCTCAAACGCGTCGGCAAGTCGATCCATCTCGCGCCGCCGGAGCTCGGCCTGCTGCCGCTCCTGCTCGGCCCTGGCTTCCTCTGCCTCCTTCTTGGCGATCAGTGCCTCCTTGAACAGCTGCAAGGCATCGGCCATTTGCCCGATCTCGGTGCGCTCGCCCCGATGCGTCACCGCGGCTGAAAGATCGCCCCCGCTGAGGGCTTGCATCGGCGAGACGACTGCCGCGATGCCTTGCGAGACGTTTCTTATCAAAAGGAAAGCGGCGAGAGCGCCGAGGATTCCGGCGATCGTTGCCATCGCCAATAGCGTATCGAAGGCATAGTTGTAGGCGGCGGCCGCCTGCACGCCCGCTTCGCCAGCGCCTTTGTTGTTGAAGTCGATGGCGCTCGCCAGGACCTTGTCTGCATTCAGGCCGATGGGATTGACGGTCTTGCTGTTGAGCTCATTGGCCTCTTGGGGAAAACGGCCGGCCGCTGCGCGCGACAGACGCAGCACCTCCTGCGCGCCATTCATGTACTCCTTCCAGAGGCCTCGCCATTCGTCGTAAAGCGCACGCTCCTGCGGACTGGAGATGAGCCTTTCGTATTCCCTGGTATTTTCTGCAATCTTTACGGCGATCGGATCAATCCGCTTATCGAACTCCGCTTTATCTTCGGCACGGTCAGTCAAGAGGTGCTGTCGTACCGCATTGCGGTAAGTGATGGTGGCGGCGCGCAGCTCGCCCAGCACGCGAACGCTCGGAAGCCAATTGGTCTGAATGTCGACGACCGCGGCGTTGATCGCCTGCATCTTCCAGATTGCGAACGCGCTGATGGCGATAAGCGTCAGCAAGAGGCCGACGACGACGGCGGTGATTTTGCTGCGGATGGGCATCTTCGCAAACATGCATTGCTCCCCAAAAGGACTGAATAGTGATGCCCTCCCGTCGCAATACATCTGACAGGCGGCTGTCTCTCTCCCGTGGACCGGGACGAATTGCCAAATCCCGCTGCCATCAGAAGTTGTAAGTGGATCGCTTTAAGTAATTCTTACCAATGCCGCGAGTGCGGCGAGCCTTTTGGGTCATATGAGAGGCACATGCCAAGCTTCGTGTTCGAGGGGCGCTGAGAGCCACCTGACCAGTTCGTCCGGGAGCCGATCTACCGCTCAATCCGTATAAGCGCGTGGTCGCTCGGTTTCGGCGGTCTCGTTCGAGGCCAGGCAACGTCGCGCCCGCTCGATTTGTGCGTCGGTAGCGCCGTGATTACGGGCGTACATCTCCGCCACTGGTGCCGAATATTTCGCGACGTATTATCTGATCTCGCTGCAAGAGATGCGCGTTGTGGGCCTGTGATGACGCGAAGCGAAGGCTTCGGAGCCCAGAGGGATCAGCAACAAGGCAACAATAGTCCCCGTCCGTACGATCATTCTCGGCGTCCCCCATACATTCGCCTGCTTCGTGCGGAGAGCAGGCCTGAATCGCGCAGACGAGGCAAATTAACAATCATGCACCAGTGCAAAGTGCTGTGAGACTGTTGCTCCAATGCTTCGATGCTGCGCGGGTACTGGACAATGAGGTGTCGGTAACGCGATCTGGCGCGAGCTTCAAACTCGATTACACATGAACGCTCTAGGAGCTTGCGACAGCTAGCTCCGCCGAAGAACTCTCCTTCTCCGGGCGGCCTTGGGGATACGCCGAGCAAGCCTTCTCGCGTTAGCCGCTCGCAGACGACGCCGGAGCGTCTCCAGTTCCCCAAACAGTGCGATCAGCCCCTCGACCCGGTCGCGCAGAATAGCCGAATAATTGTAAACCTGGCCTCGATTACTCATTACTGCCCCGAACAATGACTGTTAAAAATATGCAGGCGACAACGGGAAGAGTATGCAATCGGAGGTAGGACCCTACAAGTCCCCAAGACGGTGGCATGGACGTGGAAGGGCCTCCGCAGATATCGTAGGGACGGTCGTTGCGCCTCCCTTTCGCTTTATCTTTCGGACGGCTTTCGTTCGAAAGTCCGGGGCGTAAGGCTGTGGGTCTGATGCCGCAGCACAAGGGCGGGCACTCTGCGCCGGCAATTGGTGCGGTGCTTACCTCCGTGGTACCGGTTGGCCCGGGGCGCGATCTCGGGGCGGCGGAGGCTTGGCCAAACCTGTGGTGCCGGCGGGAGTGCCGCGATTAGCTGTGGTGGTCTCGACCCGCTCAAACGTGGTGACGAATGCCGCGAGGGCCGCCATTATCACGGCAATCGCGAACAACAGGATCACAGGTTCGGGATTCCGCTCAGTACTCATGAGCAACTCCACTCAGTCGGCCTGGCAGCTGAGCAGCCCCTGAACTAAGCTCTGCATCGCGGCGTATCAGCTTTCGCTCAAGAGCTTCGGGCCGAGCGCTCTCCAACGATGTGAGCTTGCAAAACGCCGAGTGTATGTGAGTTCAAAAATATCTGTCGGTCAAACCGGAGCATCGGTTCAGATCTGTCTCTGGTCATGTTCGTGATCGAATACACGGGTGTTCCCCGCGAGCGGCTCTGGGGACCGAATGTCCTCAGCGCGACGCCTGAGCTGTGGTGCCTGCCGATCGCCTTTAACAGGAAGCGTGCAACGGCAGCGAAGATCAGTGCGTCGCAAGAGGACCCCCGGCCGGTTTACCCTCCAGATTACGTTTTCGTGATCGGACTAAACTCCTATTTAATATGAATTAAATCTGTGGCATTTAATTTATATGGGTGTTTAAACGATGGGTGAGTGCTATGCCTGACACGGATGACGGAGATCGGCGTGAGTTCTTGAAGGCCTGCGGCAAGTTCGCGGCCGTAACTCCGCCGGCGCTGACTGTGCTGCTTTCAACGTCGTTGACGTCATCGGCCATTGCGAAATCGGGCGGCGGCGTCATCCATCATCATCACGAGCACCACCATCACCACGACCGAGATTGAAGAAGCCGACGATCCGAGCGAGGGCCTTAATTGACGAAGGCCTCCGCCCCTGGTCACAGGGAGCATCCGCCAGCAATGGATGCCGAGTAGACTAGCCCCAGCCACGAATCAGCCCCGCGGCTGGGGTCCTTATGCCGCTGGTGTAGGCCCGGTCGCCTCTCAGGGCGCAATAGCACGGCCCGGCAAGCGGCTCGAGCTTAAGACAGAAGCAACTCCGAGGACCATCAGAGGCAAGTCCCTGTCGGCCTGCAAAGCTGGAGGCTAGGCCCGACTTTGGCTACCATTCTGGATCGTCGAAGCTGCCATACTCCCGCACGATGTACTCCCGCGTGAAGCGCTCGACCGGGCGCCAGTGCTCGCGAATGACGATCGTCGGGGTCGGCGGCCTCCAATAGTCAGGATGGATGACTATTGTGGAAGACGGCGGGTAAACATACGGCGTGTGAACTCGCCAGCAAACGTCTCCCCTACAAGCGATGGCAGCCGACGCGCCCGTACTGGAGAGCGCAAGAAGACCGGCAGCAACGCTTGCGGCTAGAAGAGCATTCCTACCCAATGACCGGTTCAGCTCGTTCATATTTCCCTCCTCAGCAACAGCGCTTCTTCTGTGCTGTCCCAAAACAAACCCCAGCAGAAACCGCCTAGTTTCAAGCTTCCGAGATTAAAACTCACCTGTCTTCGAAGGCGATCAAGTCCCCCAACCATCTGGGTGAGTTCATCCCCTTCCATCTACTTCGCGAAGTGAGCGACGGCGCTGCTAGCGGACTGGCCGCTCTTATCGGTTGGGCAGCCCTTCGCGATCCGCTGCTCTCTCACCCGTGCTGAATGCGCCGGCTGTTAAGGGTTGGTTTAGTTCCCGGCATGATCATTGGCGACCGCAAGGGACCCGAGCATGCAATTGCACCATGCTAATACCTTTGAAAGCTCCGTGACGGTCGCAGATCACGGCAGTGGCGAGGTCGCGGTGCGGCCCGTCACTTTCGATCATCTTGATTTCGCGGCCTCCACTCGAGATGAAGTGCTCGCGCTGTTGGCGCCAAGCGGTCACTCAATACCCACTACTTGGCTCGTCATGGTCGCATTGGCTGGGGGCTTCGGATTGGGCTGGGCTGGTGCTTGGTATGGTCCTGCAGCTCTCTCGGCTCTCAGCCCGACTGCTCAGGTAGAAGCGGCTTCGCGCCGCATGCCGGACACAAGGGCAAGCGGTAAAGCCGAAAGCGTCCGAAAGATTGCGTCGGGTTCGCAAACAGCGCCTGCTTTGAAGCAGCTCTCCACAGTCATCGCGAGCGCTGCTCCGAAGCCTCTGGCCAAAGCGTCGAGTGGAGCGCAATCGGCGGAAGTTTCGAACGGGGCTTCTTCGGCTCTCGACACAGACGTGTCTGTGACTGGCTCGCTCGCACCCGCGGGGCCGCTCCTGTCTGTCCCCGAAACAAGACCAACGACCATTGTGGGTTGGGCGGTGCTTGACGTTCGCGGCGGAACGGCGGTGCTCGAAGGGCCCGATGGGATACGTATGGCAGCGCGGGGCGATATGGTCCCCGGCATCGGGCGAATCGACTCCATCGTGCGCTGGGGCAATCGTTGGATAGTTGCGACGGCGAGTGGATTGATCTCAACGCCGTAGGTGTGAACGGTTGTGACGTAAAGGCATGCCGTGACATTCGTCCTGTCACCGATCGCCCTCAGCTATTGTGATAGTTGGCGCTTGATCTCGGGGGCAGCCAGTTGGGAAAGCAAAATTGAGTTCGTCACGAGCGCTCGCACCAAGTTGACCTCGGGTGGTGGTCGACGAGGAGGGACTATGAACTTCCGGTCTGCCCGACGCAGCGCAAGCTCCGCGCGAAGCCAGGCCGGCGGATGTCCATCCTGGCGGCATTCAAGCATTCTCGCGAAGTCATCGCTCACAGCTATCTTCTTTCCCTGATCGCGAAGCGTTGAAATCTGGCTCGTGAGTAACGCGCGATCGTTGTCCGAAATCTCCCTGGCCGAGCCCTTACCAGAAGCTCCGCAAAAGATAGCATCGTCGAGGGTATCTGCGATCTGCAGAAACAGTGCCGGTGCATAAGCCGCAATAACATCAAAGATGGGTGGAATATTCTGCGACAAACCCGATTCATCCTGAGTCCTGGCAGCCGCGCCGAGCTTTTGCCCGATTTCATCGGCTTCCAGCTCTTGGCTCCAGTCCCTACCGAGGCTTGGGATTCTGAAAAAGCCGCCTTCTGCTGCTGGCAGGTCCAGAAATCGAACTCCCTTGTCAGTGTGCCCTGCTAGGACATGGCCGAACTCGTGGCCAACGATGAACCGTTCAGTGCTATTGAGCTGCCGGATCACAAATGCAGCTTCATGCTTATTAGCGAATTCGATATCTGGCAGCCCTTTACCTTGCGCGAAGGCTACAATGAGAGCCGAGAAGTCACGAACAATAGACGGCGATTGCTGCACCGCTAGCGAAAAGTCTGCGGGGGAACTCCGGAAGCCAAGTTTACCGCCAACCTCCTCGATAATGATCGTTCGATCAACAGTAAGAAAAAGCGAATACAAGAATGTAAAGAGAGCAGTATCGATCGCGACCACATGGTCCTTGCCGACTCTTTGAGCGCTGGCGTTAACCTCCCGAAGGGGCAACGTGCCCCAAACAATTCTTTGAACGTCCCCTTTGTCTTTTCTGGCAGCGTCGCGGATTTCCTCAGCGATTCGATTCAGGATTACGAACCCGCCGAAATCTTCGCACCTCGTGGGCAGCGCAATCCTGTCGAAACCTAAGCTCCTGAACAACTCCTCAGGCGTCTGCGTATCGTCACGTCGCGGTAACCGGTTCGCGACCGCAAAAAGCTCGGCCATGGTCGTCGGCCTGCATTTGTCTCCGAAAGCTTTTCGCTGCTGTTGCTCCAGCCATTCGTAACCGGATCCCACCGCATCGGAAAGATATTCAACATCCTTGTGTGCTGCTTCCTCAGCGTAGCTCCCGCCATGGAAAAACAGCGTAATCGACGCGAGTAGGAAGGCGCTCGAGATTTGACGAACGAGGGCCATAGCGGCGACAGTTCATTCAAAATTGAGTTCGTATTCCATAATCGGCTTCTTGGGACGAAGTCCGGCGGGCGGCGGAGTGCATTTTCCGTTGTCCCACAACCCCTGAGCAATGAAAGAGCTTACAGCCGTGTGCATGGAGAACACGGTCGGTTTGTCCAATTCTACCTTCTTCGTCTCCATCATAGTCTTCATCACTTCGGCGAGCACATCCGCGGCATCCTGGTACGTGTATTTTTCGAACCCAGGGATCTGGCAATGCTTCATATTAAACAACCAGTCATGCACGATGAATGCAGGCGCGTAACCCCAAGGCGAGTAGCTACGTAGTATCCAGAGGGCGCGCGGGATCGTGCCACCGTCTGTTAGCATGCGACCCGGCGTGATCTTATCGCCGTTGCTGCGCGTGAAGCTTAGCGGCTTAGCCTCATCCGGCAGGAAAATAAACAGATCCGGCTCGATCCATTGGACGATTAGCTTCCCTTCCAGCTTGCCGATTTGGAATGAGTCGTAGTTGGCGGCTGTAGCAGCTGACTCGAAACAGATCACCCACGCGAAGCAGAAACACGATGCCAATATCTTCAGACGCATAACCCCCTCCCGTCACTTAAGAGTGCGCCACCTCCAGTAGTAATGCTGGTAGAGAATGCCACATCCATCGGATGTGTCCACTTATGATTTCGCCGGCCTCTGTTACTCAACGACAGAGACTCCCCTTCTCAAAGCAGTGGCAATGGGCCACCACCGGTCAGATCCGTTGACCGTAGTAGTACGGGCCCTCTCCGGAGACGCTTAGTTTCAAGCCGCCGCATTAAGACTCGCCCGACGCGATAGCACCTGGGCCGCGGGCGAGCATAATGAAAACCGCGCTGGCTAGCTTCTGATAGGAGTGCGCTTGTAGCGGTGATGGCGAGGAGTATTGGCCTTTGCTTTGGCAGTCCCCAGTCGATGAACTTCGAGCTGCTACCGTGCGCTAGCCTGTTTGGCGGGGCAGGCGCTAGCTCCGAGGATCAGAGGCCCACCTCAGCTCAGACTTCCGGAGCGCGCCGAGGAGGTGTATGCTTCTCTCTTTAATTTGAGCTGCCATCGAGGATGTGCCGAGCATTTCGATTATCTGGGGCAGCGACCCAGCCATCGGCAGGCAGCGAGGCTCAATGGGCCGAGCGACTTTCTTGGGCTAGTGCCCTCATTGATAATGCCAAACCACACTCGATTTCAGGAGCAATTCGATGAGAAAGACTTTTACCTCGACACTTGCCGCACCTACTGTCGTCCTCATTTCCGCTTGCGGACCGGCGCAAGCGGAAACCGTTGGGCGATACGAATGCAACATCGTCGGAACGGCAAGCCAAGATTCCATTGGGGATCGTGAAGGCCATCGGATCAGCAGCGTCCAGTACGCTTGCATCGGCGTCGATGGTCTGCTGAAGGGCGCGCTCTACACCGGAAGCTCGATCAGCGAGTGGGACGGTCCTAAAGGCCGGTACATGAACGGCGTCGGAGTGGTCCGCGCACCGAACGGGCTTGCGGTCACACAGGTCACCGAAGGCACAGCATCTGTGGTGATGAAAGACGGCAAGCCGGTCGGAAGCGAAGGTGCCGGAAAGGCGCTGTATCAGTTTGCCAGCGGAGTGTTTGCTCCCCTCTCAGGAAAGGTCGTGAAATGGGCTGTCCAACCGATCGGATTTAATCGCTTCGGCCTCGACGTCAGCACCGATGGCGAGCTCGCCGCTGCTACGAAGCAGTAAGCAAGATGCGCATTTGAAAACTCAATCTTCGAGACATCCCCTTTTGAGATGCGTCTCAAGTGGGGGATGTCTCCCGTCTGGAGCGCGTCTCGCATGGAGCTAATTTGCGAAGCGCGTGCGCGGTGCGCCTGATAGCCAGCGGCAAAAACGACTTCTCTCAAGCGCAGGACACGCTATAATCGCGCACATTTCCAAGCACAATTATTGGGGGTTCGCATGAGTCCTGCCCTGTCATTTAATACTGAGCCCGGCATCGGAACGCCGTTGTTGTCGTGGTCCGTTCCGGCCATGATTTCCTTTGGGTAACATCTGGGCCCCAAAAGGCTCCGCTTCTAAAGAGCGGCCGTGACCTGCCACTGAATTTTCATCCGGCAGCGGTTAGAGTCTCGGAGCTTTGTACGCCAAGTGGCGCGGTTGGAGCAACGGACGATCGCTGGGATTTCACCGCGCGACGGAGGCTGCAGTGGCGGTACCAATGCCTCAGCGGCAGGTGCCTTTTCCCTTGTTGTTGTGGCAATAGGTGATGTACCGCGCGTTCACAACAGCAGCAGGCGCGCAGGCTTTACCAATGTAATTGGCGCAAGGGATCTGCGCGAAGCAGTTTGCAGCTCCGGCACTTCCCCAAATCTTGGTACAGAGCGCTTTGCAGTTGGCCTCGCACCAGGCTCCCTGCTGAGCCCAGGTTGGTTCGATACTTGCTCCAGCGATGATGATCGCGAAGATCGCAAGAAATGCTCTGCGCATGGAAGGCTCCTTCTAAATAGATTGCGGTCGCGCCGACGTGCGAGCGCCGCAATATGGAAATAGCAATCGTAGCTCTAAGCCCCCACGTCAGGGGGCGAGCCAATCACACTCAGGAATTTCCGTTCCGGGTGCCTGCCGATGGCATGGACGCTACCGGTTGAAATAACGGCGAACTCGGTACACCGCCGTTTTGTGGGTAGCTGTCGGGCGCTCAATTGCGCTCGTTTCAATTTGACGCTCGTTTTCCTTAATGTGCAAGGAGAAATTGCGCCGACGTGTCTGCCGCTTCACCATACTGAATTACCCGGCGCAGTTATCGTTCGATCGAAAGAACGTGAGTGCCAAGGCCGCGGCATCAAACAATCCCATCCGGCGATCTTCGCTCATCCACGCTTTGCGGGGTGGCGGGACATACTGCTCGAAAGCCGGAATGTACTTCGCAATCAGTTTTGCAAGGCTCTGCTTGTTCGGGCATCCATAGTCCTCGAAACTTGCTCGGACTCGTTCGCGCGAATACGCAAAAACGGGAATGCCGTAATCTTTCGCGAGTGCAGCAATAGTGAGTGCAGGCATCTCGATCACGCCCCTCGATCTCTGGTCCGCCCCTGCAACTGCTCAAGTTCGTATTCAACCCGCGCTGTTATCTGCTGAATTCTTACCCATTTTACGCCGTACTTCTCGCCCGCTTCCCGCAGGGTGTGGAAGGACCCATCTACAAGGCCGACACGATACTCAAAGATCTCCAAATAGCGGGGCCTAAGATAAGTGAGCCGATGCTTGTTGGCGGCATATTGCTTAATCATGATGTCCTGTTCACGTTTCTTCATATCGAATGCCACACCAGCTTCCTTCGGCTCATGATGGAGTCTAGACCATAAAATCGTATTCGATCATGAAGTCATACGCAGCGTAGCTGAAGTGAAGTGCGCTGCACCGGCTAAGACGCGCTACATCTGGCTCGTCAGCGTTTGGAAGAACACAAGTGCGAGCGCCGCGGCATCGAACAGTCCCATTCGGCGATCTTCGCTCATCCATAATCTGCGAGGCGGCGGGACATACTGCTCAAAGGCCGGAATGTGCTTTGCGATCAACTCAGCAAGACTTTCCTTGTTGGGGCATCCGTAGGACTCGAACGCACGTCGGACCCGATCGCGCGAATATGCAAACACGGGGATGCCGCGATGCCTCGCAAGTTTAACAAGCGAGGAGTTGAGGTTGCGGATGCGTGGCGCCCGCTCGGTTCCAGAGTCTGACGTGTCCTGAATGACGAGAGCATCGGGCGCATATCGGTCGAAAATTTTTGTGATGCGAATGAGGCATGTGTTGTTCTTTTTGGGGCCGCGTGTCTCGCGTATCCCCCAATCGAATGGCGACAGATGACCTTCGAAGACGATGAAAGCAAAGCCGCGTGTGTTTAGATAGACAGACAGGACGAGGGCATAGCGCCGGAGCATTCTCATATAGTTGATGCAGAATGTTTGGCGTTCACGCGCTCCATAAGCTGTTCAAGAAAGTCGAGCTTCAGACGTGCTGCTTTGGACGAGTCGCCTTGAAGGTCGTCATAGAGCTCATTGGCTCGCGCCAGAATGGCTTGACGTAGTTCCGAGAGGAGCCCCGGGAACAACTCTAATGCGGGTATATCGAAGATCATCGTGCATATGAGCGCGGCATTGAGGCTTGGTTTTCGCTTCAACCCTTCAATTCGAGAAATGGCGGTTCGGCTCTTTACACCAATTAGAAATGCGAGCTCCTGCTGGGTGAGCCCCCAGCGACGACGATGCGGACGAAGGTATGATTGGTGTCGGTGATGCATAGATGGTGCAAGGCCGGCCAGCAAGATGACAGGCGCACACGCTATGATCCCCCTGAAAGTGGTCTCGACCGAGACACGAAAAAGTGCCGACTCGGCACTTAGTACAAAACTGCGCCCCTCATTCTATCTATCGTGGCTTCAGAGATGATGCCATATCGCGCATGAAAATCTGATGGAGATGGGGACTTGGGGACTTGGGGACTTGGGACGATGTGCTTCTAGGACGTCCCCGAAGTCCCCAAGTCCCCATTGGCCGTTGAGGTCGTATCCATCGTGACGCTTACACCATATCTCTGACACAACATCTCGACCTTCTCCCTCTCGGCCATGGGCACAACATAGACCCCATGAGATTTGTACGTCTGAAGGTTTAGCTTTTTGCGCAGAATGCTCCCGATCCAGCGGTTGCTGAGCGGTACGTCGTATTCAGTGCCGTAGCGTCGGATCATGCCTATAGTAACGTCGGCGACCGGAACGACGCGTCTGTTGGACGACAACATCTGCTCAATGAGCACTTCCAGGACCTGCGCTTCCATGAGGAGACCCCGCTCAGCAATGATCGAATCTTGAGCGCGCTTCCCAGCGTTCCGTACCTCTGCCTGGAGCTTGAGATCGCTGACGACGCTGAGGAGTGGCAGCATGATCTGATTGATCCGCGGCTCGAGCGCCGGGTCGACAAGAGACGGATCAAGCTTGACTTCGAGACGCCTACGAAAGCGATATAAAAGGAGCTTGTTGCGAAGCTCACGTGCTTCTTCCCTGAATATGGGCGGGAGGTTGATGGGAATGTCGCTGCGTAGCGGTCGGGCTCCCGTTTCTTCTGTGATGAAGCGGCTCTCCAGCGCTCGATCCTCGTAGCGGCCACGTGTGGCAACAATCTTTGGCCCAAAGACATGAAAGGCTCGGGGGTTGAACTCTCGTTGGCGGTTCATGAGCGTGCGCAAGACGGGCATGCCGCGAACGTTGCCGTTGTTGAGGATCTTGACGATCTGGGATCGCTCGTCGCTAAATCGGAAGTCGGCCTCATCGAAGATGAGCGTTCCGCGGAACGCATGGAGCGTGTGGAAGATTGGGGAGACGGTCGAGGCACCGCTTGCGAAGAATGGTTTATAGCAGAGCGAGCCAATCGTGAGTAGCGAGCGCGTCTTCCCGGTCCCGAAATCGCCGCGAAATCGAAGGTACGGCAAGTCGTTGAAGGCATCGTAGACCCAGGTTAGCAGGACGTAATGAGCCGCGACCTGCTCGAAGGTCGGGCTGAGATCGGCGTAGCGATGGACGAAATCGATAATCTCAGAGACGAGCTCTTGCTCGTCTCCATAGGAGCGTGGCTCCGATGGGAGGAGGACAACCTCGTTCTTAATGAGATTGTTGTCGGGCGAGAAGGGAACCAATCGATGACGGCCTGGCACTTCTACGTGACGAGCTAACGTCCAGCGCCCCGCTAGCGACGTCGCAAACAACGTGGTGCGATTCTCCGTTCGATATACCAATTCAACGAGTGTGCCATCCTCCAGCACATCGGAGACGGTGGGTCTGATATGTCGTTGCTCGGCCGGGTTTCTGGCGGTGTCGTCGTTACTGTTCATGCAACAAATGGTCGCCGGTTGCATGGAGTTCGGCGAGACCCGGAGCTGCCATCTATGGGGCACGTTAACGAGCCTTGGCCAGAGCACGTCCCGCATTTAGGGTGTACGCATGGAAGGCATAATCATTCACATAGGCTGGGAGTATTTCATCGGGCTTCTCAGCGCCTTGGTCGCGATGGCTTGGTACTCAAACGGAAGGTTTACAGCTCTCGAGACTTCGATGGAGTGGCTCAAGAGTATGCTGCTTGAGTTGAAGAAGTCGATCGATGATGCAAACGCCAAAGCGCGTGACGATACATCGAAAGAAAAGAAAGCTGAGCGCCGGCCGCTTAAACAACAAAGCCTTTGGTAGAGGCAAGCCATACTGCGCGCCGTATGAGATCCATTTACTCCCGCAGTACTACGCGTGGAGCGAGGAGGGCGGCGGCGCCGAGGAAATGATCTTCCCCTTCTGATCTCGGGCAACGATTATCCTCTGAGTGCGAGGAGGAGGGAGTTCTATGCGAAATTCGAACGGAACGTGAGGACGTCCGGTTGTGTCCTGGCCATGCCTATCGCTAGTTGTGAACTCAACATGTTGGTGTTGGTTTATGTCTCGCTATGCCCCATCGCTAAGTTTTGAATTTGATATGAATATGGGAGGTGAACTCCGCGGAATAACCCAATCGCTCGGAGCTAAGACATATTCAACGGGTCTTCAGTACGCATACGACGAAGGCCGCCCGATTGACGCATGCGCGCGAGAGTTCTACGATGGCGTTGCGTGAAGGGTCAGGCGGCTTGCTGATTGGCGGACTTGCCGGCTTGGTGCAGGAGCTTCCATTCCCAGGGCAGCAGTTCGCGCAGACGCGAGGTGGGAAGATCAGCGA
>Ga0209589_1003224_pt1 | contig 28600 bp, 10 predicted proteins | sample CowpeawhiteBW_FD_187525 | JGI IMG/M metagenome (GOLD analysis project Ga0209589, IMG submission 187525) | Root nodule microbial communities of legume samples collected from California USA - Cow pea white BW (SPAdes) (version 2) | ecosystem: Host-associated > Plants > Roots > Nodule | place: USA...
ATATATATATATATATATATATATATATATATATTTAATTATTATTATTATACATATTTATATATATTTTTATTATTAATAATTATTTTATACAAATATTATAATAATAATTAGATATATATATATATATATATATATATATATATATATATATATATATTATTACACACTAGCAACATAAACGTAATCGATGTCACTCTCTCACAACACCATCACTAGTTACGTAACTGGTGCCACATACACATACAACATCCCACCGGTTATGTAACGGGTGCTCTCTCACTCATACACCACCTTCTTCCACTATTCACACACACAACCAAACATCTTGCTTCATGTTCCATAACTTTCACCATCCATAATACCATTGCACTCACCTTTAAACTTCAACGAGAGAGATGACAATGGGGAATGTCCACTCCAAAACCTTCCATGATCATTCATAATGAAAAAGATGTGCAAACCTTCCCATTTGATGGCAAAGTCCAAACCCAAGCAACCCAAGCAAATTCAAATGCGAAATCTTGAATCTGTATGTCATCAGGAATCTTCAGGTAGTGGTGCAATAGTTAGGAATCTTGGCAACACACAAGGAAAAGCAATTGCTCAATCCACAGATAACACTCACGTGATTGCATAATATGAACCACGTGCAAGGTTATATTTGTAAAATGTGAAGTATCACTCTCAAATCCTCGCTTGGTAGCAAGGATGAGATAACGCTACGATCCCGCAAATTTGCGCTTCCATTTCTCTGCATATCGACTGAAAAGAACACGCATTTGTATTCAAATTCGTCATCTTAAATAACTGCAAACAGTGGTATCACTTCAAGCGAACATTGCGTAATACTTTTTAGGAAAACAAATTATCTGCAAAAAAAATAGTTCAGTTTGTAAATATACCAAAAATATTAAGGCCATAGAAACTCTATATGTTGGTTATAGACTCAACGAACATAGAAAACCGCATATGACATCCTTGCATCTTTGGCCTCATCCATCAATCTTAGAACTCAAAGTTTGGGTTTTTCAGTTCCAGCTTGATTATTTCTTTATATCTATCAATCTTCCAATCTTAAAGAATGTCAATCAACTTGGCACGATCCTCATCATTAGTCGAAGGTGTCTCAAACAATGTCGATGAAGGGCACTGAAGGTTGAAGTGAACAAAGGCATCATTGTAGGTCTGACGATGAGGTGCACAAACTCGAGGGTAAAATTGTAGTAGTAGAAGATGAGAGCCTGAAACGAACATGAAGAAGATGAAGTAGAGGCACGAAAGCAATTAGAGTTCATTGTCATAATATTCACAGTCAAATTATATTCGTAATAATCACCAACAAGAATAATAACAAAGATTATAGTTCAAGGTTAACCTTCTTTATGTTTACCAAAAACCCTACAAGAGAGAAAAGCATGAAAGTAAGAGTGACGCAAAGAGCACTAGAGCCACCAAAACGAGAGGGAGAACGAGTCGACGAGAGGAGAGATTTCAAGGAGACGAGGAGGAGACGAGAGGATAAATTTTAAGGAGACGACAAGGAGAGTGACAACAAGAGTGTAGAGAACGAGGACAACTGATAGGAGGAGGGTGAACTGCAACGAGAAGGAGGAGAAAAGAAGAAAATTAAAGATATCATATCGGTTATAATGATGAATCAACATTTTTAAAATTTAAAGTTTTATTATAAACTTCTATTTTATTACAAAATTGTCATCGTTTTCACTTACAATGGCAGTTCTAGTGATAGTCGGTATAGAAAGTTTTGTATTTTGTTACAAAATTGTTTGTACTCCCACTTTCTATGTGAGCTATATCTAAAGTTGACATAGAAAGTCTCATCATATTTACAAATTTGTCATCGCTTCGCTTATTATGGCAAGTGGATTATAACCACCATAATAAGTTGTCATCAAAGCCAATATTTACACTAGTGATCTATTAATTTTTGAAAACATTAATGAAATAAAGTTGATAAAATTAAAAATATATTTTTAATAAAAATCATAAAAAGAAAACAAATAGTCAAATTTAAAAATATTTGAAATGTCTCTTTACCTTACTCTTTGAATTTTAATGAAATATTTTTTTTTTGTACAATAATAAAGATTATAATACACCACTTGAATGAAATTGCATAAAAAAAATTAATTAATAAGGGTCAAATATGTTTGTAGTCCCTAAACTTGAATGTGAAATTGTAATTATTGTTGCCTTAAACTTTGGTATATTTGATCCCAAACTTTAAAAATGAATGCATATAGTCCTTTTAACTTAATGATGTTAATTACTTTTTACATGTTAAATGACATTCTAAACCAACATTTGAGCTCAAACGTGTCAAATGATGTAAACAACTCAAACATCAACTTGAAACGTTGTTTGACATATAAAAAATAATTAGGATTAGAATAACTATATCTATTCATTTTTAAAATTTGAGGACCAAACTGTTAAAGTTTAAGACATGGACAAATTGTAATTTCGCGTTAAAATTTAGGAAGTAGAAGCATATCCAACTCAATTAATATTAATAATTTGAATTTATATATAAATTTTTCATCTTTTGAACTTCAATTTTATCTTGGATGATGATAAAAAAAAAGTTCATTAAAATGACTTTAAATTATTATATTATACTATATTATAGTAAATAAAATTTCTTGAAATGATTGTAGTGATAAAATTACACTTATGAGAATATATTAAAAAATAAAAATAACTATTTAAAAATTCATCAAAACAATATTTTTCATTATAAAAAAAAACAATAAATAAAAACATTAAAAAATATCTAAAAATGATGAAATGTGTACCCTAAAAATGATTTGATACTCTATTTAATGAAATCATATAAAGAAAAAAAATGCACAATTAAGGAAATGATAGGATAAAAACTGTATTAGATATTTGATAAAACTTTTCAGATAACAAACTAGTTTGAGATATAATAAAAATTATTTTATTTAAACAAAAGTTCTTTAAATGAAACGAAAATTAAGAATCAAAGAGAATAAAAAATGAAAAGTCTTATATTAACCAGTAAATGAAGGTTTACACAATTGAATACTCAAAATTGATAGTCAAACACTCTCATATAAAAAAAATAAGCAATAAATAAATAAAATTAAAAAGAAATAATAATCAAATATGAGACTTAAACACTATTTGATTAACTGAAATTATGATAAATCATTCGATCCTAATCGCACAAATGTAAAAAAAAAAAGGAAATGTGATATTAAGGTTGTGATAAAAGAAAAAGTACTTGGCTGAGTGGATTTTATAGATTTAAAAAAGCTAAATAACTAGAAGAGAGAAAAAAAAAAGTATGTAGCGAAAGAAACACTATTTCAAACAATGTTTTTGACAACAGTTGAAAAAAACTTTTAAAAGATGGTTCTAGAATCGTTATTGATATATTTATAAGTCATAAACATTAATGATAATTACCTCTGTAGTCGAAAGTTAAACTTTTAAAAAATGTTTTTGAAAAAGAATCGTTGTCTCTTTTGCACTTACAAAATAATAATAATAAATCTATTGAGAACTTTTAAGAGTGGTTTTCACACAACCATCATTTTTTGCTCTAGTGAAAAGAAAAGGAAAGAGTTATAAGATAAAGCTTAAGAGAATTATATATATATATATATAAATTCTTAATGTTACCTAATGAATTATAAGTATTTTAGTAATTTAAATGAGAATGAGAATAGGTATCGAAATGAGTATGAGGACGATTATAAAACATACATGTATACATCCAAATTCGCATTCATACTTATTTGAAAAAAATTAAATATTACTTATATTATACTTGGACTCAATCAATATGAAAATTCTTCCTCAAAGTGAAAGAGTTCGAATAATAGTTAGTTTACTTGTCATCCTAACTTTTAGTATTTGTTTTAATGTAATCCTTTCTTTTTATAATCAAGTAAATAATGGGTGTTTCCTCCCAATCTTGGAATCCAATGTATTATAAGGATAAAATGAATTTTTTTTATTGTGATGAGAATCAAACTTAAATGAAATTCTCCTCAAATTTATTTGTGATATTTTTAAGAGATGACAAAAATGCTTGAAAAGCTTTGATGTTACAAAGTATAAAAGTGACACATGTCTTTCATGAAGAGAACTCTCGTATTGATAACCTTCCAAATTTAGAGATTGATAAAAGACAAAACTTCCAATGTTTGATTTCCTTTTTTCTAGTAATTAGTCGATAATTTTTTTTATAATAGCTGGTTTTTACTTAAAAAGGAGTTTGTTTTGTATTTTTTTCATCATGAGTTTGGTTTTAATTTTCATATATTTTGTTTTTTCAGTTTTAATTCTAATAAATTGTTTCATGTGGTGATGTATATAATGATTAATTTTGAATTTACCGTCTAACGTCTAACTAAGATGTTATATGTTTCGGGTATAGGGACCAAGCATCTATTGTCAACACTCAAATTACCATTTAATCCTTTTTATCTGCGTTCTTCTTAATTAGTTCGTCAAATCCTCCGTTCAATATAATATTTCCCCTCCTTCGTTCGGTCAAGCGGGTGATCGGTGTACCTGTCTAGAAGGCTTTGATGCTTAAGTTAGTTAAGGCCGATCGGTGGGTAATAATAACTATTGTAATAAATGCGACCTCACCCACCTACCTCAGGCCCTAATTGTAGTTTTCGGTATGAGCCTATGATTAGGGTTTCTTAATCATAGCCCAATTGCTTTTTAATTTTGATTACTGACTTGTATTATCTTAATTAATTTCTAACTGACTCATCCAGGTTTTGGCTTGGTTGACTGACCGAGGGTCGTACGGCCTGACGGGTGTCCTTATGGTGAGAGGGTCTCCATGGAGATAGAGACAAAGTTCAAATGGAACTAAAGGCGGAGGGAGTGCCTAGCCCGTCTAACCGACGGGTAGTCGATTTAGCGTGTTCAGAGCTGAGACGTTGAAGGGATTGTCGCCTCAGCGTCCAAGGTGAGGTCCGCCTGTAGCGGGCGGCCTGCAACTGCTTGACCTTGGTCCGCTTGGCCGATTTGCCGATGAGCCATACAGTACACTATAAATTCACAATCATGTCAGCCAACAATTTAAAAAGAAAACGAAAATCCTTACATCCTCAGCAAACTATAACATGAGGAAATGTATATAAAAAATTGAGAGAAGATTTCGTATCCAAAACCTTCAAAATTTGAATTTTGCAGTATAAATAATTCTATACAATAATTATAGATAGAATAGGGAATAGGGAATAGTGTAGTAGTAGGGACCATTGGAAGTTAATTAAATTTATAAGGGACGAAGGAAGTTGATTTTTCTGCGGGCATGCATCCAGAGGAATAGGTGACGTACAACAAGGTACATCCCTAACAGATCTTCAACATTCACAGAAGCTATTCATTCCAGAAAACTCCAACACCTTATTTATTATTACAGAATCGCACTCTAAGTATAAAGGACCTCTCTCTCTCACCCTTCAAAACTTTATGTTCATTTGTAAACATATACATTCATGCCCAACAAAAATCAATATCTTCAAATGAGAGAACAACAAATTCTAATTATTGAGACGCATGCTGTATAGCAGTCAAGTACTTACACACGGAAACCATGTCAGCATGCTTCTCGTGGTCGTGGCTCACTTAAAACCACACGTGCATAACCTTTTTCCATTCCTTCCACATCTTCTTCCTATGCTACTTTTTTCCTTTTTTTTCTTATCTTTTTACTTTCAAACACTAATCCACATACACAAAAATCAACGATAAACGATGCAAGTTGAAGAACATTTTAGTAAGGGTTTTATAGTTTTGCCCGGAAGAAAATTACATCCACCGACAATACATAGGTATGCTGATTTTCTTAAACATATTCACACAACTTAAGGTTTGTGGCTCCGAATCCTTTATGTGTGACTTCCTCCCTCGGATATGGTCGGTTTAGCAACAAAAGTTTTTATGAATACTATTCTCTTACACACTCAACTATAACCAGATCAGTTTCTTTCCAATTTATACACCAAATCGAAATCAATCAGCCAAAGCTTCCATCAGCAATGAGGTATATTCTCATTGGAACACTCACTTTGGTACAATTCCCTGTTTAACCATAAACGAATCATATTTTATGGTAAGTGTATCAATGGATGAAAAATAATCCTCTACTGCATTCTAGTTTTCCTCCCTCTATACTTCTTTTAACTTTTGTTTGTTTTTATACACCAAACAAAATACAACATGTAGTAAATTAGGTTTCCCTTTACATTTACGAGAACTTACTTTTTTTGGGAATTTCAAATGTTGATTTCACAAGAGTCAAGAGGAGGAAATTAGGCACACCGATTTAATCAATATATTTAAGGATTTTAGGATTAGTTTTTGTTTAGCCATGTCACTGCCATCTTCTTCTTTTTTTACGACTTTCTTCCTAACCTATTCACGAATCCCTGTGCTACTTTGGTTTGCAAGACAAGTTGGCGTAATACCAAAACCCGCTGCAAAAAGCTTCATGAAAGAAAATATAATAATGAAAAAGGTAGGTTGAAAAAGAAAAAAGGAAACTAAAGAATTAAGAAAACGACGATAAACTTTGAAGGAGTGATCAGATTTCGTAGATCACTTGCACACGAGTGAACACTATTATTACAATTTGGCATTTTTAGAAAAGACGGAGAGTAAAAAAAAAAAAAAATCATTTAACGCCGTTAGAATCTAGGATATGGCGGAACCCCGTTCACACACACCTTAAACCAGTTAAGGGGTCAAATGCTACGTATGAAAGCGTCGACCATGGCATGCATTGATTGCCACCGGCTCAGCTTTGTCCGTACCAGTCCATGACCTACACTTGCCGGTCAAATCTCGCCTTCATTTCTATCTTTGTTCCTTCCACACAGTTTTCACTTTCTTCTAAATCCAAAAGTACTCATAAACTTTCTCTCTCTCTCTCTTTCACACACACCTAAGCTATAAACCAGATCAACCCTACCTCTCTCCACTTCTTACTAGTGTTAAGTTCGAGTCTGTGGCGTGTGAGAGATGAAGGATTTGAGCATTTGAGAGATCAACTCGTTTGGTATATGGAGAAGAAGGAGATGGTTGTGAAGACTGAGGATGCTGTTGGGTCCTCTTCTTTCCCTTGTTATAATTCAAACGTTTATCCATTCTCGAACGCCTTTGATTTCTCTGAGGTGGAAAAGAGCTCTTTAGGGTTTATGGAGCTACTGGGTGTGCAGGATTACAGTCCTCTGCTTGAGTTGCCTCAACTTTCCACCGTTTCTGCGCCTCATCACTCCACAGTTAAGGCTCCATCTGATAACGGAAAAGAGTGTTCCGAGGTGTTGAACCACCAACCCGCCACTCCCAACTCTTCTTCCATTTCATCTGCATCCAGTGATGCTGTCAATGATGAACAGAATAAGACCCTAGACCAAGTTGAAGAAGATGACGACGAAGAAGAAGAAGGACAACACAAGACTAAGAAACAGTGGGTTTTTTCTATTTATCTCATCACTTTTTCTTTTCTCGGGGATTGCTGGATTTTTTTTTTTTCTAGTGGAAAGATTACTGATATATATACATGGTGGATTGTTTTTAATTCTGTGGAAGAAAGTATTCAGTATTTTTTTATTGGTATCTTCTCAGCGAAGACTACCTTAGTCTAGTATAACTTTTGTTTTCATTTTTTGTGGTTGTTGGGGGCGGGGCGATGAAGCTTTCATTTTCAAAAGTTAATTTTACAAATGAATGGTTGATGGGATGTGAAGAACACAGAATTTGGTATATAAAGTACGTGTTTTTATATGCTGTTTGGGTTGAATATGTGGCAAGGGAGAAGGTGTTTGACGATCCAATTAGATAAAGTAACGAGATCATGGGGTACATTTTGTTTTGCTTAGTTATGTTTTGCTTTTGAGATAAAATAAGAATACATGTGATGTGGTTGATGTGTGAGGAAGGTTCTAAGATTTGATGGTTTCTGGGATCTGGTTCTTATTGGGTTTAGGTTGAAGCCCAAGAAGACAAATCAGAAGAGACAGAGAGAACCAAGATTCGCGTTCATGACGAAAAGCGAGGTCGATCATCTGGAAGATGGGTACAGATGGAGGAAGTACGGTCAAAAGGCCGTGAAAAACAGCCCTTTTCCCAGGTAACATCCGATTTAATTCTCCCGGTAAACTCTAATCTCAACTCTTACACTGCCTGCACCTACCTACTTTTCCTTCCTTCCCTACTTTTATCTTAATTCGTTTAATTCACTCACAAGTTACACCAAACAAATTAATTAATTAATCAATCAATTAAATAGCCTTAACATTTGGAATATACTATGTGTGGATCACATGTAGGAGCTACTATCGTTGCACCAGTGTCTCATGTAATGTGAAGAAACGCGTGGAGCGATCTTTCACTGATCCAAGCGTGGTAGTCACAACCTACGAAGGCCAACACACACATCCAAGCCCAGTTATGCCTCGCTCGGGTGTCCCCGCGGGATACGCTACCAACTTTGCTTCAGTTTTTCCACAACCAGGAAACTACTTATCCCAGTATCAGCAGCAGCAGCAGCACCAACATCAACAACAACTTATTTTCAACACATTGTCCTCTTTGGGCTTCCCTTACAACGATTCTTCCACTGCAAAGAACGCGGGTTTTACTCAAGAGAGACGGCTTTGTAATCCGGGGACGAATGCATTTCTAAGAGACCATGGACTTCTTCAAGATGTTGTTCCCTCGCACATGTTGAAAGAAGAGTAGAGATGATAACTCCATTACTCATGCTTCTATGTGGTTTATTTTTTGCTGACTTTTTCCTATGAGAGTTAGGTGAGAACTCTAGTACTGGTACATGTAATTTTTCTTCCTGACCGATGGTAATATTAGTGATCATGATCATATATATATACACTTGTAAAACCCAGTTTATAGCTTTTTGCACATAGCCCATCGATGATTACTATGTCTGTATAACAAGATGGATTATGATCTAATGCAGGGACTACTCCTGGTTGTAGTTTATTTTTGCTTCGGTGTTAATTTTCTTATTATGGTATAGAAAAAACAATCCTCCTCCCAAGAAAAGAAGAGAAAGAAAAGGGAAGAAAGCATTGATTGGTGGGTTGGGGCGTGTGTGGAAATGATAAAAAAGAAATAGGCAAATAGACTTGTGTCTTCTTTTTAATATTCTGAGTCTGACTCCTGGTTTTGTCTTGTATTTTTGTTTGTTCTAGTTGAAGGAATGTGCATTGATTTCACAGATGTACAGCAGTGAAGATTGTTAGGTTAAGGTTTTTAAACGGGAACGAACAATTGGTGTAGAAACTTGGTTTGGCTTGTTTTGTTTTTTGAAATTAGGAGGATATGGTGGTAAAAGCGTTGTCCCAATATGGAGAGGAGGTTATAAATGGGAAGAGAGATTCAACTACTCTCCGATCCATTTTGAGGTGCGTGAGTTAATGGCTCTCTGTATCCTGCACGCGATGCAATCTATTCACGGATTGAAGAGTGGCGGAGACGGGGGGAATTAAAGAAGAACATAAACAAAAGGAGAAAAATTTATACAAGCTTAGCATATCGAGTGTGATATGGTCACTATGATGGAATAGATCTTGATAACGACACATGTTAGCTTTATTTATGAAGGTATCAAAGATAGGTCTCGTGCTCGTTTACAAGTTTTGTTTTATCGAGCAGGTGAGGCTCTCATTGTGAACAAGAATAATTGAAGTTTTTGATATATAGCCGTTCACGGATAGATAGGCATAGGCTAACATATTGTGAGATGTTACATACGACACGCCACCGTCAAACAAACCACTGGGACCAGCTCTCTCTTTTTCTCTTCTACGCTTTCGTTTTCTTTCTCTTTAACGCCAAATGCCAAATACATTGCATCCAATTCAAATCCTTCACCACGAAGTGGGCAATCATCGGTTGGTTACCCTGCTCTCTTCTTCTAAAGCCAAAATTGTCTCTTCATTTCCCTATTTCTTCCATTATTTCGGCCTAGGCCTTCTTGTTGACTTCATTAAACAAATAATATATTAAACTTTCTTTACAAAGGGAATAAATAACCCCACCGATCCTTTTAGAAACCACAAGAACTTCTTCCTCCATCAATCAGAATTTCAACATGAAAAGCAACACGACTTCATGAAACGGATATTTTGGCTCCGTTTATCACATGGTATCACTACAACAACGCCTTTTATGTCCAATTTCAATGTAGAAAATATTTTTTCCTAGTTAAAGTTTTGGCAATGCAACGAGCAGACAGCGAATCTTAATCGTGTGGTGCCTACAGTAGTAGTGGAGCCACACTTCTTATCTTGCCTCGTAGGCTTAATTTAGTTTCTTATTCCTCTCTCACCCACAAGCAATATCCAAGTACGAATAAAAATCTAAAGATTTCTTTGATTGACAAGCCGAGTATGAACGTGAATCAACAGCAGCAATAACCTGCCCCCACCAAAGAAATGGAAAAGCCTGGCACCGCATCATGAAATGCGAATAGCACGCCTTATTCAGAAAAATAAAATAAAATGTCCATGCTAATTTTTGGTGTGCTTGTGGGAGGGGGCCTGTTTTACAATCACCTGAATTATGCTACCTCAACAGGTTTAAACAGTTCTAATTAACATCATTTCAGTGGACCATTTACTTATGTAGCCATCAATTCAATAAACTACCCACACAGTATATCAGTGAACTTCCTCCAAGAATGAAAATAAAATTGCAAAAAGGTTAACCAATAACAAGATTTAGCTGCTGCAAGTAAATTGAGAAAGTGAGTATATTACGATTACAAAATACTTTAATTTAAATCACCAATGGGTAGTTCTTCTCTTTCTTAGAACTCTACTTAATTACTTGAGAGGAGTTAAATCCTAAATAACCAAATACAATAGCTTATGATACAAGAAAGGGTGCGTTTGTAGAATACCAGAGTGTATCAAGTTGGTTATGTAACTTACAATTTTTTTATATTTGTTTGATTCAGTTATCAAGACTCATAGAGTCATAGCACTGCAGCAGTAGAGTTAAAAGTGAATAACATTTGAATAGTTTTTCTGTCAGACAGAGGCGGATGTTAGGTGTTTTCTTTTGAGCCGTATAAAGAATCTCAGTGATAAATTTTGATATCAAACCAGAAGATAAAATTTGAAGCAATTTTAAAAGTCTCAATGATAACATAATAACTTTCAACAATCTGGTAATTCAGGCGACCGAGAATAATGTAATTAAACCTGCCGAACAATGGAACTTGTTTCTGACAGCCGGTGAACATGATTTGTTCCTGCATAATTCTATCAAGTTAAATAAAGTAGCAGACTAAGGTTTAGCACCAAATAAAGGTCACTCTGTAAAATAAACATGAGTAAATTAGTTTATAGTTTAAAAAATTAGCTTTCACCATATGATCAAGTTTCAAGAAGCAAAAACTTGGCATGTGCAAGTGCCAGAAATGGTAAGAGCCTAACCATCCTCAATGCCTCGCAAAAATACAAAATAATTCATTTGAAGCAGCCAGAATATAATTATCTACGCAGGGAGGGGAAGGGAAAAGAGAGGAGGGCAATCGCTAATGGTTTTGAATGTACGATACTACCAATACACCATTTTGACCCAATAAACCCTGTTTTGGTTACTCCTGCAGAAGATCTGTAAAGTAGAATTATTGAAATAGGAATATGACATCAGAATGCACAGGAAGATTGTCATATTTGTGCAAAAATAAAGAAATGATACCATAACATATGCCATTGAAAGACAACTAAGTTTATTCATAAATCAGAGATAAAGCAAGACGAAATTCAATGGGACTACATTACACTTTTGAAACGATGATCGACCAATTAGAAACATGGTTTCCAAAATCGGTCTGTAGCCTGAGGTTTTTGGATTCATCGTGAACACACTGCAATTTAAAACTTTGATTAGAAAGAATCTGAGATTAAAGAGGATAAGAAGCTTGCTGATTTCTTAGATATAGCTGAGTGTGATAGTGGAACTGATTTCAGAGTGTACCTGTTGTCTATAAGCATTTTTGTTGAGAGCAAGAAGATGAAAAGTGTGAATGAGACCAGCTATAACCCTTGTGCTCTTCCTGCTATTTCTGTCACTCTTTCCATCATACAAGGCTTCTCCCACTGCACAGACTTAAAGAGTAATAATCATCGCACACTAAAGCTGCAGAAACATTGCACAAACAAAAAGGGTTAAAACATTACTCCGCTGCCACAAGCTACACGGATGTAACAGTACTTACAAGAATTGCTGCGAAAAACGTCACCAGAAAAAAACACTAATGCTGATGCAAATTAAAGAAGGTGAAATAAACTAGAAAATTGTCAAATTAGATAATTCACTTCAAACATTTCTGAAGTAGTCGGAACTGATCCTAAATTATGCAACCCCATCAAATAATGAAAAAAAAAAAAAAAACAAACTTGAAGCATCAATTGAAGGGTTTAAGAAAGATCAAAGTTACCCATATGCAGAAATTGAGGGCTATTATGGATTGTGACTAAAAGTGAGAATGAACACACATTTAAGAGTTGAATAAGTAAAAGTATCGGCTAAACGACGCCACTCCACGTCTTCCATATCAGAAACTCAATTCACAACGATGATTGATTGCAGTTACTTCCATATCAATTACCAACCACTCTTCTGGAGAAGAAGAAGAAAAAAAAAAGTGATAGATATTGATTAATTAGAAAAAAGGATTCAATTCCTAAAACTTCTACGGTATCTTCTCTCCACCGGCAAGATTGCAAAAAGAATTGGATAATGTTTAGAACTGCTTGTACCTGTAGAAGTTGGAATTCGGGCCAGGACAAGGCATGATTAGCAAACCCTTTTTTGTTGTTGAAAATTGAAATTGTGATGCTCTGTGCACAAATTAAACTATTAGCTTGTTTGACTCTTCCGATTCTAAAAAATCATCGAGGTATTATACTTCTGAGGACAATTGAATGTTGGAAAAACTTAGAAAATCCGCGTTACAAAACAATCTAGGATTGTTTATGCTAAAAAAGAAAGGGTTATTTTTTCAGAAATATGGTCTGTTTTGGAGCATTTGGACTCCCTTACGATTTTGTATTTAAAAAATACGTTGGAGGATGGAGGGAAGTAAGAGTATTTAAATTTTGCTTCACCTCGACTTTTAAGCTATGTGGGATTTATTGGGTGTACCGAAGTTAAATTATGCTTTTATCATATTTTTGTCGGGAAATCTTAATTATGTATGTTTCTTTTGATGTGTTGCGATTTATATTTTAGGAAATTTGTTATAAGGTTTAAATACATTTTTCGTCCTCATTTTCGTAGTGTTTGTAGCGGATTGTTCTCATTTTGACAGAATGTTTAAAATGGTCTTCATTTTGACCGAATGTTTAAAATAGTCCTCATTCTCGTAATTTCGTGTTTTATTTGATCTTTTTCTGTAATATTGTTTGAATCAGTAACGGAGTAGTGTACATGTGGCATTGTTTATATTACATTGCATTGAGGTGTGTTACGTGTACTACTAATAATTGTAGGGAGGTGTTGCGTGTTAGTACGTTGTTATTTTAAATTTTTTTGATTTTTTTTTGAATTTTTTTGAGTTTAAAAAAAAATTTAAAATTCGTAACATCTCGAATTAATATCATGTCATGTGACAATGACAAGTGTCACGTAGTACTATATGACAGTTACATTATCATATGTCACGGTACAACATGTGTCATTGTTTTAATCTTAAATTGGTCCCATAATTTTATTTATTTTACTTTAATTCAGTACCAAATTTTTTAAAAATTAAACAATTTCATCGCTCACTAAATCAAAACAAAATTTAATTATTATATAAATATTTTACAAATATTTATAACAAAATTAAATTTATTAAATTTATATTTTAAATCAAACTTGATTTTAAAAAATTTCAAATTTATTTGTTTTAAATCGTTAAAAAATTACTTAAAATTATTTTAACATTTGAATCTATAACAATATATAAAAATGATATCTTCTTTTCTGTCCAAATTTCATTATTCCAGTTTTATCCTTAACTATTTTATAAATTAATTATTTTATAAATAATTTATTTTTAATCAGTATTTTAAAAACTTTTTGTGTGTATATATTTTATTTTTTAATTTTACATTTAACAATTATTTTAAAAATTAATTATACATTTTTTTATTGATCTTAACTTTAATTTTTATAAAAATTATAAAGTGCGAACACACGTGTTGTGTGTTCGCTAGTTTGTATAATTGTTATTTTTAAACTAAGTCAAACATTTATATTAAATTATTGAATTTTATACATATTAGACATATACAATTATTTAAAATATAAATTTAAATAAAAAAAATATAATTAAAGTACTATGTAGTAAAACATCAATATAAATAAAGTTTAAAGTAAAATGAAAATTTAAAAATTTAAAATAGTTGATAAATTTTTTTTATTTTATAAAAAAACAATCAATAAACAAGTTTAACATATTTATTAATTTTAAATTTTTTTATATTAATAACTTTAAAACAATTTTATATTAAATTTAATAAAAAATTTAAATTTAAATAAATTTAATCTTATTAAAAATATTTAATAAACTAACTACATAATTTAACCTTTTTTATAATAATGACAGAAAAAATTATATAGCCATTTTTAACTAGTCAGAGGGTAACATCTTTTATAAACAAAGTACATAATTCTTTAAACCTTATATATATATATATATATATATATATATATATATATATATATATATATATATATATATATATATATATATATATTCTTGCAAGAAAGAAAAAGTTTTATTTAAAAGTAGAGATGTCAAAATGAGTTTCAACTCGTGAGCTAATCTGACTCACCACTCGAATCAGGTTAGATTTAGAAAAATTCAATTTTTTAAAAAGTGGATTGAATTCAACCAAACTCACTTAATCCACGAGCTAAACGGGTTCGAGTCATTGACCCACTTAACCCACAAAAAAAAAATTACAATTTTTTTAATTTTTTTAATTAATTATTTATTACTACTAATGATATATGTTCACAATTTTATATTTTTAAATACTAGAATATTGCTCAATAATATTTGAATAGTATTTATACTAAATTACTCAAGCAACCGTCTTATGAACAATTTTTTTTTAAATTAGCATGACAAAAATATGTAGTTTTTTATTTATATTTTTGTTGGATAGCATGACAAAAAATGTGTAATATTAGCAATGTTTTCTTAGACTATGTGGACGCTTTCTTGGAAACAATTCATCATATATTGGTGGTGAGTATAATGAGAACATTGGTTCTTGATTTTACTGTGATTGTCATCTCATGAATTACTTAAAAAATTATTTAAATATTTGAGTATTTAAAAATAAATACATAAATAATTTTTTTATGTGGGTTAGTAAGTCAATCCACTTATCCCATCAACCCGTGGTGGGTTGAGTCGGGTTGTAAAATTTTTGGCTCACGAGTCGGATTGGATTTTTGATTTTTGATTTTTGTATCAAAGTGATATAAAATTAGTTAGAATTGATATTTTAATAAAAAAATCGGTATATGTGAATTAAAAAGTAAAAATTTGACACTAAGAAACAACTAATTATAGTTTTCCGTTGGAGAATTGATTTTATTCAATCAGTGTGAATTGTTGCTTCTGCGACGCTTGAATCAAACATACACTAAAACTATGTTTCTTCTAGTGATTATCTATTCTTCTCAATTTTAAAATAATTCTTTATTAAAATATAGTAATTTATTATAAAATATAATTCTCTTATTTAAATTTATTTATACTAAATTTTAATTATAAGTTAATTTCTTTTCATCCTGAAGTATATTATGTTTGAAATTTATTATATGTGTCAAAAGAATAGTATATATCTTTTCTTTTAATCTATATCATATATTTTCAAAATAAGTAATTTGAAACAAATAAATGTTTTATAAACTAAAACAACCAATATAGACAATGAGACCAAAATTAAGCAAAAAAAATTTTAAAACCAAAACATAGAATGTAATATTTAACAAACCAAGATACATTTATGTTTTTTCTTTATTTTTAATTTTATTTTTCCTTATTCCCGTTTTTGCATTTATGATATACATATTTTTTCCAACCAATAAAAATTAATATGGTATTTTCCTTATCAGAAACTAATTTCGAACTCAACTTTTAAAAATATTAAAAATATTTTTTAATAACATTAATTTTATTTCTAACTTGTTGGGTTAAAATAAATTATATTTAATAAAGAGAATTTATATGATACTAGATTGAACTCAAACCAAAATGTCATGGCGTTTAATATATACATGTACATAGTACATTCATAATAGATCACCATGTAAGTAACAAACCATGTAAATATACTAGAGTTCTACGTTATGATATTCACTTCTCTTTATATTATAAAACTCTTTTTTTCCTCTTCTCTTTATATATACAATTGATTGCAATGCCAATGCTATGTACATTTTTAATGTCAATAATAAGAATATATAATTGTTTTCCTCTCTGGTCTCTTTTTTTTGTTATCCTTCCTTTCTTTGCGAAGTATAGCGAAATATAACGTTTTCAACAGCAAAGATTATTTTAGTAAAATGTTTTCAATAATAATATAATTTGTGATAAAGAAAATATATAATTTTTAAAAAACTGTTAAATCAAGCACGGTGCACAGAGATGTAAATGACCTTTGAGTATGGAATGAGGAGGAACAAAAATTCCTGGTCAAATTTGCATACTATAAATTAAAAACTCTATTTTTGGGAGAATTATGAGCTGTTTAATATCTTATGGAGTTTAAAAGTAACCTATCACCATAATATTTTGCATGAAGAAGAATAAATAGAATAACAATAAAAATAAATATGAGGAGGAGAGGATCACAATTACTAGAAATATCATGTTTTCTATGTGAGTTAGACGAGGAAAACAAAGTACACTTCTTCTTAACTTGAAAAATTACAAAAAAAATTGTGAAACTTGTGTAATAAATGAGAAAGTGCGAAGAGAGTATAACATAATTAGTAAAATATACATTTTCAATAATTTTTTTTGGCGGCTTTCAATAAAAAAAAAGTTATAAAAAGGTTTATAAATATCAATTATTTGGAATGCATGAAATAAAATTGTATTTAAATAAGGAAAAATGAAGAAAATTTTACTTTAGTGTGATTGGATGTTTGGACATGAATGAAATATAAAGTCTGTAATGTCTATTTTTCTTATAATAATTGAAATTTGTATTCTATTGAATACATCAAATCAGCAACTTAGAATCATCTAATCAGATTTTGATGTGGAAGAATCTAATAATTTATATCTCCAATGGTGTTGTGTAGATAATTTTACAGAGCATTATTCCATTACAGGATAGATTTCTACTAATAGTGAAACACCCTTCTAATTTACCTCAGAGTACAATCAAGGAACAAAATACTGCATGAAACAAACACATTGACAAAACGTACAAGGAGAACAATATGCATTAATTTGAATAGCTATTTGGAATACTTGAGAACTAAAATAGAGAAAGTTCAAAAAAGATAATAGATGATTTTCCATGTGTAAAGTTTTGGACCTGCAATTCAAACATTGGACTTGATATATGTAAATTCTTCTTTTGGTTCCAAACTTTGTTGTTATATAGACTTATTTAGGTTGATTTGGTTTCCTAATAATCAATGTAAAATCCAATGAGACACCCAAAACGCGTCTGTTGTATATATATTTATATTGTTTGCTGGTAAAAAAATAAATAAATAAACAATCATTTCAGAGAAATACGATTGGATAAATACTAAGGACAGATTACACAGAACCTCAGACAAAACTAGAAACAACACTTCTCAATAATAATAGCCAAGACTTGTCTATTACACCATCCTTCTGACATAATAAAATTTCCTTCTATGACTATTTTGGTTTCTAAACTCATCAGAGTTCATGACACCTACTAGGAACACTAGAAAAATCATTACAAATACTGCGGATCTTGAGCACTTACGAATTCCAAACCGCACAAGCCAATTCTTGCTACGAATCACACGTCCTTTTTTGGCAGAAATAGCAGCTCTTTTCTCCAACAATTTCCTCCCAATGTGGTAGCAAGAACAAACATTGACAGTTGCAAATTCAGCTTGTTGCATGCTGAATGCATTAGCATCAGAATCCTCATACAACCCACTCACAAGCCTCCGTCTTCCAAAATCAAACCCAATAACTTCAAGAGCCAGTTTATCAACACCACAACTTCTCAAATGAGCCATGCCCAATACATCAGCAGCCAATGGTCCTAGTTCCACTGCATTTCTGCATCTAATCCCAAACTGCGTCTCCAACATTTCCATCTTTCCCCTAATGCCAACGCCAACAAAAGTATACTCCGGCCAACAAAGAAAATTCATCAGTGATTCGGGAATCGAATTCAGATGCAACAAAGGAATAATAATGCATGTAAATTCATCACAAAGATATAGTGTGCTACTTTTTCCTATATCCAAACCGACAACCTTGGATATACTGTCGTAAAAAACAAATTCCAGAACACTATTGATACCCTCTTTGCTCCTTGTTACATAAGTTGTAATGCGCTTTCCATTCACGTCAAATTCATTCTCAGAATCCATTGAAACAAGTTGAAACTGAGTACTATTAGCTAAAGACTAACCTGGATTCATTCACAAAACAAAGGTGAGGACTATATATAGAGATACAGAAGAACGCAGTTACCGTTGTAACACACTAGAACAATCTTGAATGGGGTTTGATGCAGGAAGCTCAAGGGACTAAACCAAACATCATCGCGAAATACAACGGCAGGAGGGAAATAAATTCCAAATTAAATGCGTCGTATTATCTTTGCTTAGTTCCGAGATTAATCAATCAGATTTATTATCAATGGCTTGAAGGTTCCAAGGTGGAAATCGTTGCAAAGGATAAATAAAAAAAAGTCAATAATTTCCAATTTTTAGTCTCATTATTTATTTCTTGATACGGTTTAGTGTCATCATCGATTAATATATTTCATTATTTTTTTAGGAGAATCAATAATTAACACCGAATCACATTAAAAATATAAGAATGAGAATAAAAAATAAAAATTATATTATAATTTTTCAAATAAAAATTTTAAATACTCGCTTTTGAGATATCAAAAGAAGAAAAGAGAAAAGAAGTTTACCTTTTAATATATATATATATATATATATATATATATATATATATATATAATATAATATAAAATATATAATATTTTATTTTCCATTTTAAAATTTAAACATTTTATTCGGCGTTTCCTCCTCTTTTATAACGCAATTTAACAATTTTAGAAGAAAATTTATTTATCTGTCAACATAAACGATTAAAATAAAATTTTAATTACAACTTTTTTAATAATACTCATATGTCGATAAATTTCTTAATCACATTTTTTTACTTCCAAAATTACATTAAGTAAAAATAAAGAAAGCAGATCATAGAAAAATAAATGAGAAATAAGTTAACAAATTAATAATAGTAAAGGATTAAAAATAAAATAATTAAATGTATAAATCATGTTCAAAATTTTACATCTTTCCTAGTCTTTCTACCATGCTATGCACAGACATTTTATATTAGCGTTAAGTGGCTATTTAAAGTTGAGATACTTGACAGGATTGAAAAGAAAATTCAAAATATCGTATTTGGATAATAGATATCCTATTTTTCTCCTAATTTATTTATATATTTATATTTCTAATATTTAAGTAAACAAGCCAACTTAGTAATACTCTACGGTTATCTAGAGAGGTTTTGATCTAAGTAATCTAAACTCTTTCAGTTAAAAATCCATGATAATACTATAAATAATTATTTATATATTTAATATTGTATGTATTGTTTTCTAATACAAATACATGATTTGAGCGTTAAAGTGTTATTGGAAACGCTTCCGTGCTTTAGACCTAGAAATACTCGGATTGAAAGAAAGATTGTAGCAGAGGAGTATTTCTAGTAGACATGGATCTTGTGTTTGCGTAAGAAAAATGAGAAGTTAAATTTGATTAAAAATCAAAGGAAAAAAAGTATTTAATTATTTTTTTATCTTGTTTTTGTTAAAAAATATTAAGTTGGTAATAAATTTTTTTTTTTAATTTAATAATAACTATTTTAAAAATGATTCAACTTGATTATTTTCATTATTATTATACAAACAATGTTAGTATTATGTGCAATTTGTGATTTTTATAAATTTTTTAATTTAGAAAAATTGTTTTCTTATATGGTACCGACACATTAGACTGTTATTTACTGATTACACCAATTGTGTAACATGACACAATTAAGAGATGAGAGATGAAAAAATTCAAAAAAGTTAAATTAAAAAGAAAACAAATTAATATGCGATGATGACTTTGATACTGTTTGTAGAGTACTAATGTGAAAAACCAAATATAATCGCTGTTAAAAAAAGTTAAAACAAAATTGAAACAAAAAAAATTAAAAGACTGACATAATACTTTTCGACAAAAATAAAGACTAATAAAAGACTAAAAGAATAATACAAAAGACAAAAACACTCGGGCCTAATTGCCTTGAATCCGAGGGATTTTCTTCTTGCACCTCTTAAATTAAAAATTACCAATTTTACCGGTTACCGCTAAGTCAAAGTGAAAACTTTAGGTATCTCACTCTTTCATTTTACACCTGTGGGTCCCCTACGTCTTCCTGCACCTCGATCACCTATATCTTCCTGAACCCACGGTTCCTGCACCTCTATCTCTTATGACTACGAAAATGCCTTCCTAAATATTTAATTCGAAAATTATTTTTATGATCCGGATCGAATACTTTAGAAGGTGTTTCTGAATTCATACATGCCTTTCGAAACACCTAATTACATATATATTTTGTCATCTTCACTATAATATATATATATATATATATATATATATATATATATATATATATATAATTATTTTTTAACTACTAAATTTTGATAATTTTTTTTTACAACTTTAATGTTATTTTTTAATTGATTTTCATTTTTCTATTTTCTCTTTTTCAATATTTTAAAACCATTTAAAAAATATATCACATATTATAAAAAAATTGTAAAAATTTAATAATAAAAATATCATTATTCTATGTACAGTCATAGGGATAATCACGAGTAATATTAAATACTCATTCTTAAAATGAAATCACATTACACAATGAATTGATTAACCAATAGTTACTATTAAAATTGTATTAGACATCAGTGTTTCTATTCCCAAATATAGACAATCATATGGTTGCAGCAAACAAAAAAATTTATTCTTTGGGACCACTTCACAAAGTTCTTAAACCAACTAGTAATCCAATTGCAACATGCAGTCACCGTAATTGATTCATGGCCATGTTATGATAAAGAATACATTTGGAGAAACCTCAAGTGAACACGTGGCTATTGTGATCATTTGTTAGAAGAAGCACTAGTAACTAGGAGTAAAAAGGTCCATTATGATTGAGTGACTGAGTGAGGATATTTGTTTTGAAAGGAGATGTCATTAGAAGTGTGGAATTGCCTTCTTCCCTAACGAGAGAGTGATTTTTATTTCTTTTCGTTTTTGTTGTCCTATGTCTTTAAGAATACTCCTAATATACTAACAGTGATAATAATACAGGGATTTCTGTTCCGACAGTATTCTCTTTGACATTATTTCTAATTTTTTCTCTAGAACCATTACACGCCATTACTAAAATTCTTGAATTGGGTTGATGCTTGCATTTGAGAGGAATTTTTTTTGGAACTGGACACACGTACCAATAACAGAGGTCAATAGATCATACAAAGCTAAGACAATTCATCAACATATAGCAACATCCGCATTGTTAGGTACAATTACCGATAGATTTTACATGAAGAAGACCGCAGAAACACAAGTTGATTTTGGCTGAAGAGAACGAAAAATAATACAAATTAGGTATCTCTTAACAGACATCATTACAATAAAATAAAAAACTTTCGAACAAGTAACTCATCAAACTTTTTTCATTGCGATAAAATAAATTAAAGACAGAATAATGAACATCATCAAGTAGAAGGTTCAAGCAATTTGGTTCCAACTTTATAATAAGAGTAAACATTAACAGTAGCTAGTTTAGCAAGCTTTTTGCTTAGTCGATACTGACCCCAATCCTTAAAGACAGCAGTTAAAGGTCTATGTCTTCGAAGATCAAGGTTATTAACCACACGGGTTAGTTCATCGATGCCACAACCACTCAAACGAGGCATCTTCATGACAGTAGCAGCTAAAGGCCCTAGATCCACTGCATTTTTGCATCTAATCCCATACTCATCGTCCAACTTATACAAATCATCTTTAATGCCAACACCCACGAAAGTATAATCCGGAAGATGAAGAAAATTGAGCAGAGACACGGGAATGGAATCCATATGTAGCAGTTGGATAATAAGACACGAGGATCCATCACAAAGATGCAGTGTGGCACATTTGGTTTTATCCGAATCCTGTTTTAGATGACACTCAATATCGATCCCAATAACTTTCACTTGCTTCGACGCTGAGGAAACCAAAAATGAATCCAGAACGTCAAGGATTGCACTCTTCTTCTTGGTGACATTGGTCTCAATTTCCTCTCCGTTAAGATTGAAACATTGAACAGAGTCCATATTCGTATGAACTACAACCTCACTTTGAAAACAAAGAGCAGAAATGTCACAGCTATATATAGGCATCATGAGATATGCTGAACGTGTGACTTTCCAATTCTTATACCATCTAATGAATGGGTTTGATGGGGAAGCGCAAGGGTCTGTTTGCAGCTCATAATAAATGACGTAATCCAAACGTGGAAGTAACTCTGGCATTTATCTGTAAATATTACAATCATGCTATATTACTCATACCTACTTTCTAAAATGTCTTTATTATTTGAAATAAATAATATAAAGTTTTTATCTTACTGTAATTTAAGAATATAAGAATTCATGGTATCAAAATATAACTCAATAACTTTAATTTTAAACATAATAAGAATAGAATTAAAATATCTACCGTCTAATTTATTATTTTTAACTTTCTTGAAATATAGAGGTCTAAAGAATAGAAACTATTATGATTATACGAAAAATTAAAAGCCAGAAAACAAAGTATTTTATGATTATTTTTATTTAAATTGTTCGAAATTTTCACGTTTAATATTCCACTACAAGCCCCATTAATAAGTCTCATTAATATTTGAATAATTTAATTTTTTTTTTACTTCAATAACGTTCAAGATTTTGTCTCGTTAGCAATATGAGTCGAATAAAAGATAACTAAAATATACCCGATGATTATTTTTGTCAAATACAAAATGCATGTTGTATTCCAACTATTTAATTAATTTAAACATAAAGTCATGCAACTGTGTGTAATATATATTTTCTAATCTAATTTCGTTGCATTAATTAATTTCATAAGGTCTGAACTTAAAAATTATAACCCTAGGAGTACATATAAGTACAAGTAGACAAGTTTTTGGTTTTTTTTTTTTTAATGGCAAAGAAATTTCAAAAGCTATGATCATTTTTGTTTAAAGCTTTTACAAAATAGAAAAGTATAAATAAATCACTAGAAAACTTCAACACATCACACATTAACATTAATCATCACAATTAATAATTAAGTGATACTTGACATTGAACTAAAATTCTTTAAATATACAGATAAATTTTATAGAAATTAAAATTATGCATTCACAAAACTAAAACTAAATTTAAATGTAATATTATGTACATTTTCAATATTAAAAATAAGAAATTATAACTGGTTTCCCCTATTTGTTCTCTTCATTTCATTTCCTCTGGCTTTTTTATAAAGTAGAGTGAAAACTTAAACGGAAATGATATTTTAACAAATTTTTTTGACTCGTTTTTGACAATACTGATGTGGCAAGGGAGTTTTAAATTTTTTTTATTGCAAATGCTTTAATGAAACTAACTGTTAGAGAGAGAGAGAGGAGAGAAAGAGAGAGAGAACGAAGTGGTGGAGACAAAGAGAAGGAACGAAGTGCTGGAAAGTGGTGGAAAGGAAGAACCATTGCAGACAGCAAGAGAGAGAGAGAGAGAGAGAAGTGAAGCATTGCAGACAAGTGCTGGAAAGTGTGAAGCATTACATCCGTGTCTGTGGGTAACCGGAGACAGCGGCTACCGGAAGTCATCGACGACAACCATTTCATCGTCCCCACTGTAGCATTGATCCGTTGTTGTGAGTCCATTACACCTCTTTCCCTCTGCGTGTTCGTCGAAAGGTGTTCCTCAAAAACCCTTATTTTGTTTGTTTAATTTTTCCATCATCCAATCTCCATTCAGTGAAGTGGGTGGCTGTCATACTTGCCAAATACGAAAATACTGAAGTCATACGTAACTGGGGAGTAAAGCATTAAAATGTGGGGAGTAACATTGGAAATTATGTTTCGAGGATGCAGATTTTTTTTTTAAATAATTTAAATGTGCTATTGGGTACACACAATTCACTAACTTAAAAAAAAAATTCATCATCTAATTTTCATTCACTGATGTGGCTGCTCTCTTACTTGACAATTGCCAAAATACTGACGTCATACGTAAGTGGGGAGTAAAGCATTAATATGTGGGGAAATAAGTTGAACATTATGTTTCGAGGTTACAGATTTTTTTAAAAGTAATTTAAATATCGTATTGGGATGACATCATTCACTAACATAAAAATATTTTCCATCATCCAATTTTCATTCACTTAAGTGGGTGGGTGGTTGTTTAACCTGACAATTGCCAAAATACTCAACTCATATGTAAGTGGGAAGTAAAGCATTAATATGTGGGGAGTTAATTTGAACATTATGTTTCGAGGTTACAAATATTTTTAAAAGTAATTTAAATATCGTATTGGGATGACATCATTCACTAACTTAAAAATATTTTTCATCATCCAATTTCCATTCACTCAAGTGGGTGGGTGGTTGTCTAACTTGACAATTGCCGAAATACTCAACTCATATGTAAGTGGGGAGTAAAGCGTTACTATGTGGGTAGTTCAGTTGGACATTATCTTTCGAGGTTGCAGGTTTTTTTAAAACTAATTTAAATATCGTATTTTCAGTCACTTAAAAAAATTTTCCATCTTGCAATTTTCATTCACTGACGTCGGTGCTTTCTTACTTGACAATTGTCAAAATACTCAACTCATATGTAAGTGAGGAGTAAAGCATTAATATGTGGGGAGTTATGTTGAAGATTATGTTTCTAGGTTACAGTTTTTTAAAGTAATTTAAATATCGTATTGGGATCGCATCATTCACACACTTATAAAAATTTCCTGTCATCCAATTTCTATTCACTCAAGTGGGTGGGTGGGTTGTCTTGACAATTGCCAAAATAGTCAAGTCAAACGTAAGTGGGGAGTAAACCATTACTTTGTGGGGAGTTTAGTTGGACATTATGTTTCGAGGTTGCAGATTTTTTTAAAATTAATTTAAATATCGTATTGGGTTCACATTATTCATTCACTTAAAAAAAAAATCCATCATCCAATTTCCATTCAATGACGTCGGTGCTTTCTTACTTGACAATTAACAAAATACTCAATTCATACGTAAGTGGGGAGTGACACATTAATATGTGGGGAGTGATGTTTGTTCTTATGTTTCGAGGTTGTGGACTTTTTTTAATAGTAATTTAAATATCGTATTTGGGTTTATCCAATTTACATTATTCACTCGCTTAAAAATATTTTCCATCATCTAATTTTCATTCACTAAAGTGGATGGTTGGTTGTCTTGATAATTGCCAAAATACTCCAGTCATACGTAAGTAGGGAGTGACGCATCAATATGTGCGGAGTGATGTTGGTTATTATGTTTCCAGGTTGAAGATTTTTTTAAAAGTAATTTAAATATCATATTTGGGTTCACATTATTCACTCGCTTAAAAATATTTTTCATCATCCAATTTCATATCACCGACGTGGGTGCTTTCTTAATTGACAATTGCCAAAATACTCAAGTCAACCCGTAAGTGGGGAGTCAACCACTAATATGTGGGAGCAGTGCTGCAAATTCCTAATTGCACTTAGAGGTGGTTAAAAAATTGAAATATCGTAACACACATTGTTCTACATACAATTTCAATAATCGAAAAACTGCATATCAACCATAGTCTGTGCGTGCTTATGTTGCTTAAAAATTCTAAAAATCCTCAACTCATTTGTAAGTGGGGAGTGAACAATTATTATGTGGGGAGTAGTGTTGTAAATTATAGACTGCAATTGCATCTTTTAAAAAAGATTTCAATATGGTTTTGTGATCACACAATGCATTCACTTACACACATTGTACATCATACAATTTCCATAACCTGAACAATGTATATTGACTAACATGGGTGCTTTTGGTCCTTCAAAAATATAAATTAAGTCAAAGCTTAAATAAGTGGGGACTAAAGCGTTAAAATCTAGGGAGTATTGTTACAATTTTTACACTACAATTGCATATTTATAAAAACTGTCAACATATAAATGAACAACAGAGTTCCAAATTAATATTCAGCCAAACTTCAACAACAACTATGTCGTTCATGTGGGGACCCATTACAAAAACTCAGGGGATTCTTCCCCACCAAATCAGTTTTGCAAACTTCCATCAAAAACGAAAAAAAAAACAATTTCCCACCAAAGGTAACAACTTTACAAAAAAAAAATCATTCATCATCATCGAAGACGCTATGGAAATCTGTAATGGAAGCACAACAAACTTACAATGCAACGGTGTGGATGATGAAATCCTTCCCGTCGACGACTACAATTCGCCGTAGTCTCCGCAAACCCACACAAACCACTGGAAAAGCACACCGAACTCGCAATGCAATGGTCTAGATGAATGATATTGAATGAGAATAGTGAAAGTGGCCTCCAGTGTGGACTATCAAATAGTTATCGTCGAGCACTTCTAGTGGTCGCTGTCTCTTGTTACCCACATAGAGGATTCCAATGCTTCTTCCGTTACAGCACTTCGTTCCTTCTCTCTCTGTCTCCACCACTTCATTCTCTCTCTCTCTCTTTCACTTTGTCTTAGCAAACCTCGCGCACATGTAACGGTTAGTTTCATTAAAGCATTTGCAATAAAAAAAATTTAAAACTCCCTTACCACATCAATATTATGAAAAACGAGTAAAAAAATTTGTTGAAATATTATTTCCGAAACTTAAAAAAGAAAAAAAAGTTGTGCACGGAGATAAGAGAAGGAAAGAAAAAGATCTAACCAAAAATTTTGTAATAAAAATATTTAAATAATATTAATAATAATAATAATAATATTAGTATTAACTTGTAACGAAAAACACATAAATTCAGTAAAAGGTAGAGATTACACAAGACCTCAAACAACATAACTAAAACCAGTTCTCATTAATAATAGTCAAAACTTTTCTATTCTACCATCTTCTTACATAATAAGCTTTTCCTGGTTCAGCATTTTGGTTTACTAAATTTACCAGAGTTCATATATATCCAAAGGAACAGTAGAAAGATCTTCTTTTTAGGAATCACAGGTCCTCTCTTGGCAGAAGACTAACCTGAATTCATTCCCGAAGCAAAGGTGAATGCTATATATATAGATAATGTGTTAAAAATGGGAGCGGATTCATTGACACTCATTTTCAATTTTCAAAAATAATAATAATAAAAAAGAGATGAACCTGCTCCCGTTGTAACATTCTATAACTATCTCATGCATTGGGTTTCACGCAAGAAGCTGAAGGGACTAAGCCAAACACCATTGTGAAATACAACTTCACAGAGGAAAATAAACTTTAAATGCGGTATATTATCTTCCCTAGTTCCAAGATATTTATGAGATTTATTATCGGTAGCTTGAAGGTTCCAGTGTAGAAATCATTGCAAAAGGTAAATGCTGGCTTTTAAAATATCAAAAGTTCGAAAGATAAAAAAAATCAAATTTTATCTTAAAAAAAAAATAGTTATAGGTTTAATTAAGCTTGAAGTTTCTCTTAAATTTAAGAATTTCTAATTGAGTTTTAATAAATTTGTATAGCCCACTAAAAATTATATTTTTTAATTAAGTTTTTCTAGTTTTATTTTGTTTAGTGTGATGTGAATCTTCTAATCATTCGTTCGTCATATGTTATTTAATAATTTAATAATAAAGTTAATAAATTTAAAATATTTTAATAATTTTATAAACTATTTATATATATCACATAAACAATTTCTAATTTATCGATTAAATAAGTCTTACGATACATATTAGATAATTATGTTTATATTTGTGTTCATGTTGTTTTTATTCTGTTTGTTGACACAAATTTAAGAGATTTATTTGTGAAAAATTGTTTTATTAAAATCAATTATATAAATTTTTCTAAGAATATACATTCTAGGCACTTTTTTTCATTAAATTATATTCAAAGGTCTAATATTTTACATCAAAAAAACTCAAAAAATAAATTTTAAATAAAAAACCTATTTTTTAAGTTTTTTTTAAGCCTCAAAACTCTTGAGCCGCCAATATATATGTGTTTATATATATATATATATATATATA
>Ga0209589_1003225_pt1 | contig 28597 bp, 17 predicted proteins | sample CowpeawhiteBW_FD_187525 | JGI IMG/M metagenome (GOLD analysis project Ga0209589, IMG submission 187525) | Root nodule microbial communities of legume samples collected from California USA - Cow pea white BW (SPAdes) (version 2) | ecosystem: Host-associated > Plants > Roots > Nodule | place: USA...
AATTTCCAAATCACCCAACCATGACCTCATAGTCCTTCATGAGTCATATGCATGAACTAGGTCTTGGGACTTCCCTGTGCTCCCACGAAACTGACTCATTCGTGGTCCAACCCTATGAGCCTATCCCGCTCATAGTCCTGCCCTATAGATTCCTCGCCTGTAGTAAAACATCCAAGTCTCATACTTGGACGTTGGCACGCACGCAATCACCATACTATGGACTCCTCGCCCAATAGTAGCCGACGGGAACATCACAGTTCCTTGCCCATCGTGCGCCCGACACATGCAATCATCATACTAAGGACTCCTCGCCCATTAGTAGCCGACGGGAACTCAACCAGTTCCATGCCCATCATGTGTCCAACCACCGAGCACATCCAGACCCCTAATGAACTTAGTCCTTCAAGCCCATACACCACAACACATGCATATACAAACTAATCATGGTATAATCAGCCAAACACACTCACAAGCACATCGAAGCATTAAATCGCATAAACTCGCTTAAGCTAGGGACCTCTCGCCCAAGCTAAGCCCTCAGCCTCGCTTAGGCTAATTAACCTCGCCTGAGCAAGCTTAGAACAGTAACGACATCACGTTATCTCGCTTAGGCGAGATCTTCTCGCCTAGGCGAGTCACACCTTCGCTCAAAACAAAACACATACCTCGCCTAGACGAGGAACCACTTAAACAACGCCATTGCTCATCGCAACCTCGCTCATGCGAATGTCTCTCACCTGAGCGAGACTGAGTCGCTCAAAACACCAATATTTCTCGCCTGGGCGAGATATCGCGCTCAAAAGCGCCCAAATTTCCTCGCGATCTCGCTTAGGCGAACTGTCCCTCGCCTGAGCGAGACTACGTCGCTCAACATCAAATCAAGGTCGCCTGGGTGAGCAGCGCGACCCAAACCAGTCATGAGGTTCTGCAACTCTCGCCTAGACGAGATAGGCTCGCTTGGGCGAGACTTGCAGAGTTCCCTCACTGTCACACACGCATTTTACCCCAAAACAATGTCAATCATACACGAAATTACACCTCTAGACAACCAATTGATACCAATGCAATTTCAAGAGCAAGTATCACTCAGAACCATGCCTTTCACACATTTTTAACACCTCCATTCAATTACACGATCATCAATAACACGAACTCTTAAAACCCTCATCCCACAATACATTATCCAACATAATCATACCCCCAAACTCAAATACTCAATTTCCTAATCATAGCACATAGAGTACGAAATTTCATCATTCAGAATTCATTTGAGAAGGCAATATTCCAACATTCCAAGCACACATACCAATTAATTTACATGCACAAAGACAGCTCCCCTAACCCGGATTATTGGATGAAAGATTAAGATGAGGACTCCTTGATTCGTACACTCCTTGTACCCTCACCACTCTTCTCACACTCTCCAATTCGTGCCTCTCACAAAAGTCAATTTCCAGCAATGCCAAAACCTTTCCCCTTTACCTAATTTTGGCTTTTATAGGTGCCTTTAAGGTGGGTATTAAAAATAAAAAGAGTTTGGGCTTAGAGTGGGTTTTAATTCCTCTTAATATCAATTATTTGATAGTTTTTCCAACCCTCTTGGCTACCCCCATTCTGCTAGGTTCTCTACCCTTCCACATTCACTCCCATCCAAGTTTAATAAAAATAAAGGTTAAGTTTTGTCTACCAAGGTTTGAACCAGTGACCTTCCACTCATAAAGCCAAAGCACAACCACTATGCCAATTCACATTTGGTGATATACACAATTCAACATAAGTTTACAATGCCAATCACATCATCATACATATCTTAAAAATCAATAATAAAACAACAACAACACATAATTGGCATACATAGGACTCGAACCCAAGTCCTCTCACACAATCAAAGTACTCTCAACCAATTGAGCTAGTACTTTTCCACATCGCATTAAACGACAATGAATGCCATAAAGGCGCTTTCTACCCGCATTTATTAATTAATTAAATATTTAATTAATTAATTTTCACGGGTCTTACACTTTACTTTCAATAATGCATAAGACATAAAAACATGTTGATTGTGAGATACACATTGGGCTCGGCCCAATTTTTGCTATGCTTGGCCGAGAGCATCACTTGGTGCAAGGAGGGAGAGCTCATGGATTCATCACACCTTCATCTAAGGGCTAGGAGACTTGGCTTTCTTTTCAAGCTAGGATCTCATGTCCAAGATCAAGCCTTCTTCTCCAAGCTAGCATTAAAGGCCAACATGCTTTCTCCTTCTCATCCAAGGGCCGAGATTCCTCATGTGTAATGGCTTGAGTATAAAAGCCATAAATTTTTAGCATTGTATTCACTCTTAAAATTTTATGCAATAGATGCTAATTTGAGTTGAGATCTTGTTGCATATTGACCTGCCCTTCCAGAATAACGGCCAAATTCAAGTGTTACTTGCAGGCATGCTTGGCCCTGCCTCAGGTTCCTTTAAGATTCCAGCTCTACTATGTGTGGAAACCATCCTTGTGAGTTCTCAGATTGTTATGGTAAGATACTAACTCGTGCCCCATAGTGAGCGCCAATTATTTCTGCGGAAACAATAACAGAGTATCAGGGAGCACAAATCATATCTTCCCCCAATCGTTGAATTCTCGGACTGGTTGCTCCTTGGTTTGGATATGTCCTCGTTTAGTGTTGGCGGATTGGACCCTTAGGGGGTCACCTGCGAAAAGGACTTTGACGATCAAGTCAGCAAAGACTCTCAAAAGTCAAATCAGAGATTAGTGAATTAATGAATTTGGTAGTCTTGGGACGTTACGAATTATATTCGTATTTGGGAACTCCACCTGGTGTTACAGTGTATGATCCGTAGCATGGTTTCTCGCACGTGCTCTATCGGTTGTAGCTAATAGGTATGGCAGCAAGGCATCTTGAGGTAATCACTAGAAGAGGTAGAACACAAGTAACATGGTTGTGGCCATGTGGTATGGAATCAAAGAAGGGAATTCCTTTGGTGTGATTGCGTGACATATATATATATATATATATGTGTGTGTGTGTGTGTGTGTGTGTGTTATATATGTTTACATAAATATATGTTTATTTTGTTAGCTCACCCTATCTGCTTGTGTTTGGCGATGATCGTGTACGCGGTACACGTAAGTAGAGGATGTTGCAGGTGGATCTGGTGAAGCTTAGAGACGGAGCAAGGCTTGTAACATCTCGTCAGGATATTTCTGGTTTAAAAAATAAAATAATGAAATTACTAAATACTCGTCATTTAATATAACAACATTCCCAAAAACACGGGAAAATTAAAACTATTAAATCTATGAATAGTCCAAAATTCCATAAATTATAAAACTCAAAATAATACAAAATATCCATAGTGTTTACAACTTTATTTCAAAACCATAAAGTAATGAAAACTCCCAAGCTATCCCCGCTCCGTAGCTAAGCCTTACTAGAACCACCTACAACAACATCATCTGCTCACGTGTACCGCGTACACGATCATCGCCAACCACAAGTAGATAGGGTGAGCTTAACAAAATAAACATATAAATGTACATACATATATGAAACACACTTATATATATATATATATATATATATATATATATATATCATACAATCACACCATAGGAATTTCTCTCATTTGATTCCATATCACATCGCCATAACCATGTTATTCGTGTTCTAAATCTTCTAGTGACTACTTCAAGGTGTCTTGTTGCCATACCTATCGGCCACAACCAATAGAGCACGTGCGGGAAACCATGCTACGGATCATACACTGTAACGCCAGGTGAAGTTCCATATACGAACATAATTTGTAATGTCCCAAGACTAGCAAACTCGTCAGCTAGTTACTGAGGAGGGCAATCTATCTGGACCCATCCATAGACAACTAGCACACCCACACCAGCAACACTCACTAACCCGAGCTCAACTCAAAGGTTCCTCATGTTCGTCCGCCATCCCGAGCTCAACTCGAGAGATTCCATTTCGAGCTCAACTCGAGGAATGCCACGTACTTAACCCTTATCCCGAGCTCAACTCAAGTGATACGTTCCAAGCTCAACTCAAGGAACACCAGCAACCCAACCTTGGAAGCAACACTAAACTTCGTAGATCACGCACTCCAAAGCAAGCAACCCCAATCGTATCATGGTATCGCCTGGCGCAACACTCTAGGTGCCAGGCGCATGAGGCCTCCAGACCGCCTGGCGGGGGACACGTACCGCCAGGCGCCTCGCGCATCCAATGCCACTGCCCCTGCAGTTGTCACCGGGCAAAACATGCCTTTCCGCCAGGCGCCTCACGTTCCAGTTCTCTTCTATTTGGTGACTTCCGCCTAGCGGGTCACATACTGCCGCCAAGCGCCACACCAGTACTCGCGCAATACTTGTTCTGGTTTGGCATCAAGTGAGGTATTCCATTCCCTTACTGCATGTTTACTCCACCATCCAGTCCTTATATCTTGGCTCAATAGAAGCACTTACGATACGCTATCATCTCCATAATAACCAAACACAGAATCTTACACTCAAAATCATCTCTCTAAACTCCTTAGTAACACACAACCTTGAGTTATTTCCATACTTTGTGCCATTGATCCAAGCCAAACATCACAGTTAATTTAGAACACTACAGGTACCACTCAGTTTAACTTATAAGCTGGTTTATCTTGAATCATAGGCTTATCCTATGTCTAACAAAATTCAAGCATATCCACTTATCTCTTATATAATCACTTATGAACTCTTTGCTCTCATAGTACCAGTTTCTTACAATATTTTTCCCTATATCGTCTAACTAATTTCTCCCAAATTACCATGCCTCATTTCTTAGTGTCCAAAAGTACTTGTATGTCACCAATTCACCTTAGTAACCCTCACCACAAGTTTCAACTTAGGGTAATCCCTATAATAATTCTAGTTTTAAAAACTCATACTTCATATGATCCTCAAGAGCTGTCCCATCACACAGAACCATAAAACCACCAAACTCACCACCACTGATACGGCGCCTGGCGGAGAACTGAGTGTCACCAGGCGGTCCCTATGATTCTAGGAACCCAGAACTCTTCACAACACCTGAGAACCTTATCCCATGCGCAAAATTTTGATTTTACTCAATTTCACAGTCCTATAGCATACGATTCCCATTTCCAATTGCACTCATTCACTTTTTCCAGTGCAACTACACTACCAATTTTCCTTAGGATATCAAAACCCTAATTCCCAACCTTAAAACATCCCCCCACTGTTCCATTCAATCATGCCCTCGAATAAGTGAAATTAAACACAATGTGACATCAAAAACATCCTTTGACAATTACAGTTAGCTTTCCCACCGATCAGAGTCATCTCAGCACCCATAAAACATCAAAATCGAGCTACATGGCTCGCGTCGCTTGGCAATTCAATCGCCACTGCCAGGCACATCATAAAAACCAAGGAAATGGGTGAAGCAGCTATGCGTCGCCCGGCTGTCAGGAGCTTACCGCCAAGCGGTTCCTCTCCAAGAACCCAGAAAAAGGCTATCATGCATGTGCCACTTGGCGGCTATGAATAGCCCACCGAGCGGTTTCTAGAAATTTTCCAGAAATACAAAAATTTTCATACAACAGAGGTTCATGGTACTAAACACATACATTTATCATACAATTCGTGCTTTAGCACAAATTTAACGCGTATAACTCCCCTAACCTGATTTCCTTAGCTTAACTTCGACGCTTGAAAGCTCTCCCTTGATCACCAATGGTCTCCTTTGTCTTTCTCTCCTCACTCACTCTTTGCTTCACTCAATTCTCACAGTACACGCTCAATTTTTGTCTTTGTTCTCCAACCTCAATGGAAGCCTTGCAAAACCTTTCTTTTAACCTAAATTTGGCCTTTTAAGGGTGCCTTCAAGCTAGGTAATGACCAAAAAACTAAAATTGCCTTAATGGATGTTTTTCACCTTCATGCCAAAGGAAATTTTGGAAAAAAGAGAGTTTAATTTAGGTTCACCAAGGTTTGAACCCCTAACCAAGCCAAAGTCATCCCAATGCACAACCACTCAACCAGTTCATGTTTCGTGATGATTAATACAATTATATGATTATATTATCATTCACATGATTCAAGCATATTATTAAAATAATATTAAATCAATAACACAGAAATGGCATACATAAGACTTGAACTCAAGTCCTCTTACACAATCAAGTACTCTCAACCACTTAAGCAAGTACTTTTACACGTCATATCAATCAATATGTAATGTCATAAAGGCTCCCACTACCGCATTTATTAATTAATTTTTTATTTAATTAATTAATTTTCACGTATCTTACAAAGCTAGTTGGGAGATTTTATAGAGTTGTTTTATTATGGATTTTTATATATTGTAATCTTTGGTTATCAACATGGATTTGGTTTATAAATGAATTTATAATGTATTTGAGATACTCTTTAATTGAAATAAAGTTTTAAATTTTCCGCATTTTTGGGAAATGATACTTCATTGAATGCAGTTTAATTATATTTCCTTATTTTATTTATTTAAACCCGTAATATCCTACCCGGATGTTACAGCTAGGCAAAACACGCATCCAGACCCTGCCTCTACAGGTATCGCTTGGCAGGACTGCCTTCACCACCAAGTGCCACACATCCCTATTACCCTCTAGAATCACCGCTATCGCCTGGCGGCTCCCATACTACCACCAGACACCACACCAGTACTTGCGAGTATTGGTTCTGGTTTGGATTCAGGCACCATTTGTTCACATCCTTACTCATATAGTCACTCAACAAATCCAATTATCATATCATTGCTCAGTTAGAGTGCCTAATACATTACCACCAACATAATTACTACATCAAGAATTTCTCAATCAAAATCATATCATTAAGATCCTTAACCACACATAACCTTAAGTTAATTTCGTGTTGTATAACAATGATATAAACCCAACATCACAATTAATTAAGAACACTATTGGTACCACTCAAGTCATAATATAATCTGATTTATCTTAGAACTTTAGCATATCCCATTGCTCAACAAATTCAAGCTTATCCACTTAATCTCTTATATATATATATGAACTCTTACCTCTCACATCACGAGTCCATTACAATCATTTACCTATATGATCTAACTAATATCCTATAGTTACCATTCCTCATTACTTAAAGTCCTCCAATTACTAATATATCACAATTAAACCTTAGTAACATTTATCATAAGTTTTCAACTTAGGCCAATCCTTATAATACCCCAAACTCCGAAAATTATATTTCAAAAGACCCTGATTCGTTTCCCAACCACCATTATCCACCAAAATGCATAAAACCACTCTGCTCTGGTATAGCACCTAGCGGTAGCCATGGTGCCGCCCGGCGACGCACATGGATTTTGAGAATTCTCTAGAGTTTTTTGCGCCTTGCATCCCAAAGCTCGCCTTCATTCTCCTTTGGCCATTTCGTCAATATTGTACGTTTAACAAAACTTAAACGATAACATCACATACAACAATTCACTCTCAATTCAATTCCCTTTGCAATTGATTCCTAACCAAAAGTCCCCAATTCTTGAACCCTAAACCATGTTCATGCAATTTCATCCAACTTGATTCCCCAATCACATGTTATTTCAACAATGTATGACGTCAAGTCATTCACAAACAATTAGAACTTTCCTTTTCCCTGATCAGAATCACTCTAGAAACCCAAAACATCAAAAATCGAGTCAAATTGACTCACATCTCTTGCCGGGTGTTAATCACCGCCAGGCAATTCAAACAAAACCCAGAAAATTGGGTGGCAAACATATGTCGCCTGGCGGTCAGGGATATGCCGCTAGGCGGTTCCCCCTTCAGGAACCCAGAATTCACTCCAAAATCATGAGTCTCCTGGCGACTATGAATAGCTAGCCAGGCGGTTTCTGGAAATTTTCCAAAAACTCAAAATTCATAAAATGAACATGTTATATACATCCAAACGCACATGCTTTTCATACAGATTAAATGATACAACTTAAAAGAACGGGTTCAGCTCCCCTAACTTGGATTCCTTTCTTAAAACACAATGCTAGAACTTCCCTTTTTGATCACCAGTGGTCTCCTTAGTGCCACCTCAATTCAGCTCTTCTATTTCACTCTCTAACCACATTTTTCCTTGAATTTGTGCACCTTAAGTGCTTTCCAAAATCTAGCCTCAAAACCCTTCTACTCACTCACAATTTGTCTTTTAATGGTGTTTTAATTAGCAATGATGAAAGGAAAACGAAATTGACATTAAACTTGGTGTTTAAATGCTATTGAAGGTTCATTATTGGTTGTTTTTCTAGCCCCTCTTGGCTGTTAGGGTTTCCTTGCCCTTTCACATTCATGCCAAAGAAAATTTTGGCTACAAAAAAGTTTAATTTGGTTCTTACCAAGGTTCAAACCTATAACATCCTGTCAGGATATTACAGATTTTAAATAATAAATAAATAAATATTACACCAGCCTCATTTATTAATGCATCATTTCCCAAAACGCGGGAAAATTTAAAACTTTTATTACTTCCAATAATAATTCGAAATCCATATTGTATAAAATTGGAAATAATATAAAAGCATCTCATAAGAGTTTACAAATTATTTCAAAACCATAAAAATATAAAACTCCCAAGCTATCCCCGCTCAGTCGCTAAGCTTCACCAGAACCACCTGCAACAACATCATCTGCTCACGTGTATCGCGTACACGATCATCGCCAACCACAAGCAGATAGGGTGAGCTTAACAGAATAAACATATAAATATACATACATATATAAACACACTTATATTTATATTTTGTACAATCACACCAAAGAAATTCCCTCATTTAATTCCATATCGCATGGCCACAACCATGTTATTCGTGTTATACATTTTCTAGTGACTACTTCAAGGTGTCTTGTTGCCATACCTATCGGTCACAACCGATAGAGCACGTTCGGAAAACCATGTTACGGATCACATACTGTAACGCCAAGTGGAGTTCCCAAATATGAACATAGTCGTAATGTCCCAAGACTACCAAACTCGTCAGCTACTGTAAGACCCGTAGAATTTAATTAATTAAATAAATAATTAATTAATAAATGCGGGAGGGGAAATAATTACGACATTAAATTATGATTGGTATGACGTGGAAAAGTTGTAGCTCATGTGGTTGAGAGCACTTTGATGGTGTGAGAGGACTTGGGTTCGAGTCCTATGTATGCTAACTTTTGTGTTATTGTTTTATTATTTAAATCTATGAAAAACATGTTCTGGTATGTTACGATGATTGAATTGTGATTTCTAGCATGAACTATGAATTGGTTAAATGGTTTGATATTGATTTGGTGATTGCATGGTTATGGGTTCAAGCCTTGGAGAACTACATTAAATTTTATATTTTTTGGCATTTTTGGCTTTGACTTGAATATGGAAAGGTGGAAAGGAAACCTAAGTGAGTGGTCAGCCAAAGGAGGCTGGAAAGGCAGCCGTAGGGGGGAGTTGAATGGCACATTATGTCCGATTCAATGTCATCTTCGTTTTGGGATTAATCACTTAGTTTTAGGCACACTTTAAAAGGGAAAATTACGTTAAGAGCTAAGGTTTGACAAGTTGGGAAGCATACCAGAGAGAGCACGAAAATCTGAGAGCTTGTGAGGTTGAGAGGGATTCTTGAGGACTGAATTGTGCGAAGGCTAAGGGAACCATTGGCGTAAGGAAGAATTCTAATCATCAAGCTTAAGCGAAGGAAAACTAGGTTAGGGGAGTTTCACGTTAAGTTGTGTAATTAGTATAATTGCCTGATGTTTAATTATGTTGTGCATGAATATTTTGCCGTTTACGTCTTTTTTCTGGGTTTCTGGGTTTTTTCTAGAAACCGCCTGGCGGGAGATGAAGAACCGCCAGGCGGCTCATCTCTGTTAAGCCAATTTCTGGTCTAGGGGTAAGAACCACCTGGCGGCAAGGTTTTGGCCGCCAGGCGCTGCAATGCTAAACAGTGTTCTGGGTTCTATCTGATGCACGGCCTGGCGGAGGTGAATAACCGCTAGGCGGCGTGAGTCCATTCGAGTCGTTTTTGGTATTTTAGGGTCGCTGGGGTGATTCTAATCGGATGACAATACCATTCCAGTTGTTGTAAGTGAATTGGGGTAATGTTTGTTGAAACTGTGCGTGATCGAAACGGAAGTTTATATGAAAACTGCATGAATGCGAATTAGGGTTGTGAAGAGGGTAATCTATCTGAACCCATCCGTACTGGCCACAACCAGCACACTCACACCGGCAACACTCGCCAACCCGAGCTCAACTCAAGGGTTCCTCGTGTTCATCCGTCATCCCGAGCTCAACTCGAGATATGCCATTTTGAGCTCAACTCGAGGAATTGCTACGTGCTTAACCCCTATCCCGAATTTAACTCAAGGGATACGTTTCGAGCTCAACTCAAGGAACATCAGCAAGCCAACCTTTAAAGTATACTAAAAACCTTGTAGATCACGCATGCAGAACCAGCAACCAAAGGCTACTACAGCAAAATCGCCTAGCAAGGGACACGTACCGCCAGGCGTTGCCGCTTCCAGACCGCCTAACGGGTGACGCGTACCGACAGGCACGTAGCGACTCTGAAAACACCCCCGCTGCAGACCTCGTCTGGCGGGTCTACCCCCACCTTCGTCGCCAGTCCCCAATTGCACCAGACGTCCCTGTTTCGTAGCTATCACCTGGCGGTTCAGACCCTACCGCCAGGCGCTATACAAGTAACATGCATCTGACTGGTTTTGCACACTTTTAGCCAAGACCCAACCCTTTATTCCTGTAACACCATGCATCCAGATTGTTGAATCCCCTTATGCCTCTATCTAAGTCATTATATTTACACCCTTATGCATTACCTAATATCAAGCACAACTTACAAAGTATGTTATTCTTCAATTTTCTTTAAGAATTCAGTTCTTAGTAGATTGAATACATAATCATTGGATCTCAACCAATTGAACTGTCATTTCTTTGCCTATAACCAGAGGCTATTGTCCCTGCTCATCACATCATTTCTACATTAAGGTATCCCCTTTTTAAATTTTAATATTGGTAATCCTTACCACGTTCAACCTTAATTTAGTGATAAGTTTCCTTAAGTATTAATAACACAATATCTCACACCATTGAATTTAATACCAAGAGAATCTAGCCCTTTAATTTTCCAATTCAATTTACTACTTAGACATCTCCTATGGCTTCTCCCCTTTAACCTCACAGTCATATGTCCCTTTCCATTACCACGAGTTTCAGCTTAGTCCAAATCTCTATAGTATTTTTGATCCCACAATCATCATCACTCATGACCCAACTTAATTCCCTAACCACACTTTGTACCCAAAGTCATCAACATGCTCCCTGGTATGGTGCCTAGCGGCAGCCTAAGTGCCGCCAGGCAATTCCGGTAGCTTCCAGGAACCCCAGATCCCTCCAAGCCTGCGACCCTAACTCATGCACCCAACTCTGGTTTCACTCAATTTCACAACTCCATAGCCTACGATTCCCTTTCCAAACGCGTGTATTCACTCGTTCTAGTGTAATTAAACTACCAATCTTTCCTCAAGATAACAGAACCCCAATTTCCAACCCTGAAACATCTTCCCATTGTTCCATTCAATCATGTCCTCAAATACATGAATTCAGAAGTTGTTTGACATCACAACACCCTTTAGGTATTACAGTTAGCTTTCCCCTCCGATCAAAATTAACCCAGAACCCATAAAATGCCAAAATCGAACCAAATTGGTTCGCACCACCTGGCGGGTGTTCATCACCGCCAGGCAATTCATTAAAACCCAAAAACTGAGTTCGCAGGCTTATGTCGCCTGGCAGTACAGGGCTTCATCGCCAGGTGGTTCATCAAAGGAACCCAGAAAACACATGAAATGGCAAGTGTCGCTTGGCGACAATGTATAGCCCGCCAGGCGGTTTCTGGAAAATTCCAGAAACTACAAAATTAATCAATGTAGCAGGGTTCATGCATAATTACAGTAATTTATCATACAATTCAAGCTTAAACCTCAAATCAAACGCATAAAACTCCCCTAACCTAGATCCTTTTTGCTTAAAGATGAAAATTTGGAGAGTTCCCTTGATCACCAATGGCCTCCCTTTGATTCTCTTCCAATTTAGTTTTCCCCTCCTCACTCAATCCTCACAAAACTCCCAATTTTCGCACTCCTCTCACTATGCAGCAATGTCAAATGCAGAAACCCTTCTTCTCTCCCTCAATTTTCCTTTTAATGGTGTCTTAATGATGGATTAAAATCCCAAAACGAAAATTGTCTTATTGATGGTGTTAATTACCATTCAAGCACACTTAAGAGATTGTTTTCCAGCCCCCTTGGCTGCTAGGGTTTCATCTACCATTTCATATCCATGCGAAAACTAAGTTTAGCAAAAATAAAGTTTTAATTTAGGTTATCCAAGGCTTGAACCCACCACCATGCCAATGCCAAATCAATGCACAACCATTCAATCAATTCATGTTTCATATTAATTAATATAATTAAATGATTATATTATCCCACCACATGATCAACATATATTTAATAAAATAATAATAAATAAATAACACATAATTTATTAACCAAGTACTGAACCCATAACCATGCTGATGTCAAATCAAAGTACAACTATTCAACCAATTCATGTTTCATGATAATTCTTATAATTCTAAGATTATATTATCACTTAACATAATCAAGCATATTATCAAAATGATAATAAATTAATTAACACATGAATGGCATACATAGGATTTGAACTCAAGTCCTCTCACATAATCAAGTACTCTCAATCATTTGAGCTAATACTCTTCCACATCATATCAATCAATAATTAATGTCATAAAGGCTTCCACTACCCGCATTTATTAATTAATTATTTATTTAATTAATTAAATTTAGCGGATCTTACATTCTTAGTCTAGAAGTACCATATCTTAGTGTCATACAAACACTAATATATCTTGCTAATTATACTCGACCTGATATTGCATTTGCTGTAAATTTTTTAAGCGAGACATAGTTCTACAACTACGAGAAGAAAATGTATTGGAGTATAACATATACTTTGTTACCTTAAGGGTACTACGAATATGAGTTTATTTTATCCAAATGATTCAGAATTAGACCTAATGGGTTATGCATATGCATGTTATTTTACATATCCACACAATGTCACAATGGTTTATCACAAATAAGATATTTGTTCACATGTGGTAGCATAACGGTTTCATGATGGTATATGAAACAAACCATAGCAGCAACATCGTCTAATCATACATAATTATGAGGAAAGTTGTGAATATGTTTAGTTAAGGTCTATAATTCAACATGTGCTAGAAACTTATGGCTATCTCTGACAAAGATGATCAACAACCATATATGAGGACAATAGTGTATCGTTCAATTGAAAGGATGATGTAGAGATCCAAAAGATTCGTTCATGTGAAAATCTAGCCAGTTTATTTATAAAGTATTTTCCAAGGATAACTTTTGAGCAATTGGTTCACATGATTGGACTTTTTCATCTTAATCATGTAAGTTTACACGAGGAGAAATATAAAGAACAATATTATATAGAATGGTGTACTCTTTTTCTTTCACTGGGTTTTGTTCCTAAAGGGTTTTTCCTAGTAAGGTTTTAACGAGGCATATTCTTTTATCAATGGACTCCCAAGGGGGAGTGTTATGAATTAATGGTCGTCCATTGATTTGATACAGTTACTCATATGATTTATATGATTGATACTCATATGATTCATTACTACTCCTCTTTATGTAAATATTTGTATTAACTAATTGATTTGTTTTCTTTATGGATTACATGTTGTATCTATAAATAGGACTCTTCATGTACTATACCTAGGCATACTTGGATAACTACACGGCCAAAACTGCCTAGGTATAGCCCCACAAATAGAAATAGTATATGGATAAATGGTTAAATAAGATCACATAGCAGCCTAGGCCGCCTACTATAGAGTGTCATATTGAACATAGGGTCGTTAACTTCGAGTTTAAGCCTGTCACAGATGCCCAAAACTTGGGTTCAGCCCAGGCCCATAGGGAATCTGGGTATTGGCCCAAAATGACTCAAAGAAGGCCTGGCCCACAAGAAGTAGTAGACACATTTAATGATTCTATAAATACGAGTGTACCTCAACAATTAAAGGTACGCTTTCATTAATTCCCTAATCTGATATTTTACTTTTGAGAGCCTTTTTGACTCGATCGTCGTAGCCCTTTCCGCAAATAACCCCCTAAGGGTCCAAACCGCCTATGTTAGAAGATGATATGTACAAGTTAAGAAGGAACCGGCTCGAGAGGTCAAGGATTGAGGTAAGGCATTGCTTGTGTTCCCTAATATCTCTTATTTGTTTACGCAGGAACACTTCCTATCAGTAATAATACGCAGAAAAGTTGATCCATATTCTCCTATTCTTTATTCTTCCTCTTATTCTTCTTTTTGTTATTAGCTTATTTATTTCATAACAGTTTAAAACTATTAAATGGTATGTTACATAAGTTTTAGCAAATAGACATATTCATTTGTCTATATAAACATAGGCTTTTGATGTTCATAAAATAAAAATAAAAATAAATTATAATTTTATAGAGTTAATATGATTTTTTAACTTATAAAATTATAACATTATAAAATTAATTTATAACCTTATAAAATTAATATGATCTTTGTATTAATTTATAAAATTATAAAATTAATATGATTTTTTAATTTATAAAATTAAATTATAATCTTATAAATTAATATGATCATTGTATTAATTTATAAAATTATAATATTATAAAATTAATAGGATATTTGTATTAATTTATAAAATTATAAAATTAATATGATTTTTGTATTAATTTATAAAATTATAAAATTAATATGATGTTTTTATTAATTTATAATTAAAAATATTTATAATGAAAAATATTCATCTGGTTTGTTATAGAAGTGTAAATTATAAAATTAAGATATGAGGCTACTGGAGAACATAATACTTATAATGAAAAATATTCATAAAATACAAATAAAATTAATTTATAATCTTACAAAATTAATATAATCTTTTATTAATTTACAAAATTAATATGATTTTTGTATTAATTTATAAATTTATAACATTAATATGATGTTTTTATTAATTTATAATTAAAAATTAAAAATACTGATCTTGTTATAAAATTAAATATGAGATTACTGGAAAACATAATATATATTCTTCTTGCAAATGGCCAAAACTTATAACAATGATGAGTAACGTAATGCTAAAGCCTTTGGGGTCGACACTTTATTAAAGCGAAACATCGTTAATTAACATCTATTTTAACATCTGTTTTAGCATGTTTTTATCCATAACAATAATAATAGACAAAGCAAAGGATGGATAAATTTGCCAATAAATTGACATAAAAATATTAAGCAAATTGATTCACAATATTGAAAATTAAATACAAATTAATTATTACTGTGTCAATCAATAAAGAGAATAAAATGAAAAGGAAAATCTCAACAAATATAAATATTCACAAAATCCTGCCCACCATAACCACTTCAATTTTCCGTTCTTTAGTGATCATCATCAGGAGCTAACAAAGGAATAGAAAAAAAAATTGAAACACCAAAAACAATAAAGAAATGCATTATTAAGAGCACAAACACATATAAAAAGCAAGTAATTCGTAACATATCAGTGAAGAAAATAAGAAATCGGAGAATTGGGCATTAAGTGTTCTTTTGGGGATGGATACGAGAAAAGTGTGAAGATGGATTTGTGTAGATCTCGGTTGATGGATTTTTGTATTTTTTTGAGTGATTTTAAAGGGTAAAGTGAGTGGATTTGGAGATAAGTTTGATGAAAGTTAGTAAAAAATTTGATTGATGTGATAGATAAAATAAATTGTAAAAATAGATCAAATTAGAAATTATAATTAAATATTACAAATTAAAAAAATATTAAAATTATGTCAAATTTTAAATTAAAAAAAAATTAAATTTTTATGAATATAAAAAAAATTATACAATTAAATTTTAAAAGAAAGTTAACCAATTAAATTTTAAACAAAAATTATATAAAGTTTAAAAAAAGTTTAAAAAAAAAGTTAAAAAAATTTAAAAAAAAAATTAAAATCATCGACACCGGTGTGGTAACCGGTGTCAGTCCTTCACAAAACAAGGCACCGGTTACGTAACCGGTGTCATCTCCTCTCATAACACCACAGCACACCGGTACCATCCTCCTCTATAACACAGAGCACCACAACATGGTTTGAAAAACAGAAACAAAAATCGAAGGGTAATTTGATAAAAAACTGACTATACTTGTTTATCCTCTCATTTTTTGAAGAGATGAAATAATACATCCATCTTTCAAATCTTCGCTTCCATATCCCATCGAATGACTGAAACTGAACATGTTCTGCCTCTCAGATTGACTGAAACAACGAGACACCCTCGAATGAACACGCAGTACAAAACAGACTGTAAATGATAATGTACTATTTACTTTTACAATAGGATATGACCATTCGGTAGCCAAAAACTAATCCCGTAGAAATGACATGTACACCATACCTTAGTATCATACACATAGATTATCCACTAACATAGTACATCATGCCTCAGGCCAATCGTCATTATACAAAATAAAAACATGAACAATAAAGAATACTCCTTTTTTTCTTTTGTCCAATCAAGATAATCCTTCATTTCATAAACAGGACCAGCAAAGTGACTGCCACAGCAAAAACAGTAACCAACATACTGAAGCAGCGAAGGACAACTTCACCTATCGGAACTTCTTCTAAGTCTCGCGCAAGCCTTCCTCTTTCAGAAATCATCGATCCTTAAATGGTGTTGTTGCAAAAAAAAGGAAGGGGACATAACTTTCATCTTATCTTGTCATGTACATTGACACGTACTTTCAGTGATGCGGAAAGAAACAATAATTATGTTAGAAAGAGTAATACAGAAATTAAAAAATGTGTAGAATTTATATATTCATCAATTTCAAATAAATATTTTCTAGTCTTTTAAGAAATTATAGAAATTAGGGTTTCAAAACGTATGATTGTTTTCTTATATAATTTTAGTTCCTATATTTTGCTGAATTTGTAATTTTGGCCCACATTTTTTTTGCAATTTTCCCTCAGCAATTTGACCGTTTCAGTCTTGAAAGAATGAATATAAAGGTTGTTATTTTTAATAAGATTATTTAAATATATTATAATTATGGTATTATAATAATTATGATAATAATATATTGTAAATAAGGTTGGTTTTTGTAAAATGAAATTTAATAAATGGATATTTATTCAGTTAAAATAATTTTTTTAATAAAATATCTGGTGTAATAAGTTAAATAAGGATATGATTGGAGGTCGAATTATCTGAAAAGAAGTTGAATATAAAGTTAAAAATTAGGAAATTTAAGGGGATTGATTTGAATGAAGAATAAGTGATTGATTTGAAATGCTTAGCAATGAGAATGAAGAATAAGATAATTTAAGGGGATTGATTTGAAAAATAATGAGTTATTGGGAAAATATTATTATTTAATAATATGATTAGTTGTAATTTTTGTAATGATTTCGAAAGTGGTATTGTTGTGTCTCGTAATTTCACCGATGCTAAAATGCACTTAACATCATTGGAGAAATCCTTCAAATGTGTAGTTTTAGTCATTGAATTCAATGAAAACACCAATTGTTGAGTTAAAAAATTACAAATCCAACAATGAAGCAATATATTCATTACACAATACCTTTTCACATCACTTTAGAGTGACAAGATATTTTATCTAACACATAATATAAAATATGTTTGAAACTACTGTAAACTGTATGTTAAATTGGTTTGTTACCTAGAACGAAAATTTAAGTTTTTCTTAATAGTTTAAAGTATAACAATCTCATAAGGGATTTAAAAAGATATTTTTGTTCATCAAATAGGCTTATGGAAACAAATGAAAAAAAAAAAAGTGTTCGAAGATTTAAAAAGATGCCAAAAGAAGATTGTTCCACTCGCATTAACATTATTTTCAAGAAATAGTTGGACTTAAACCATGAAGACAAAAATGAAATTGATGAGAGTAGATCTTGAAATTACATCCAAATGTTAGAGTTAAAAAGACCCAAATCCAACATGAAAACTGTGTATGTATTATATCAAGTATGAATAGACTAGAATAATCAAGGAAAAAACCAAAAATTACCCATTCACAGCAAAATTTTAATCAGATTCTTCTCCTCAACAAGAAAGATTTATAAAGATTCAATCTTGAAATTAGTAGATGCAATCAGATAATGATCAAATGAGCCATGGTTAGTGCATATACAAAGGCTACTACCATGTGCACTCTTCTGCAATCCCCATAACAATATATACTACAGACGTCTAACACGACCATTGCATTTACAATAAATGCTTCAAAAGAGAGGAAAATGTGGACCACATCCAAAATATACATGTTTCAAAAAAAAGGACACAAAGTTGGCCAATTACATTATACACGGTCAAGTCCTCCAAAATAAAAATTACAAGAACCTGTCAAACTTACGTCATCTTAAGGGACCCTCCGAATATTGAATTTCCCAATATCTCAGTGGCAGAAGGACGCTTAAGAGGATCAGGGTCCATCATGACCTGCAAGTGAATTATCAAAAAATGTCACAATGGCAATATGACTCAACAATCTATACAGAAGCAACATTTTCATACTCAAGCCAAAACGTGTTCCACCATATTTGAAGTAAAAGTAGAATGAAAAGAAGGACCTTGAGCAAGTTTTGAAATTGGACTGTAACTCCAGGCAAGTGTGGCACCTTTCCCTCTTTAAGTTTAGAGAACTCAGTTTCTGCTCTTGGCAAACGTGACCTTCGAATTATGTCAAACATGGAAGCTCCTAGGGAGAAGATATCTGCCTTATCTAGGTGATCATAATTCTCATTGAGAATCTCCAGCGGCATGTACTGTGCATCACCCGCTTCAACAAGCACGTTATCGTCTAATAGAGTTGCATATCCAAAACCACCAAGCTTATAAACACCACTTTTAACATAAATGTTTTCTGGCTTGACATCAAGATGAGCTATTCCCTTCCCATGTATAAATTGCAATGCACTAGAAATCTGACCCAAAATTATAACCCCAAATCAAAATATGATCCGTAAACATAAACGACATATCCAGTAAAATAAATTTAAGTAGTAATTTAAAAAGGATAATAAAACCAGGAGCTACAATTACATGACGTTTGCTATGCCTAAACAGGCATTACATGATATTACTCTAAACTTGGACCAGAAGAAAACTTATATCTCATATATAAGATGAGAGTCACCTGATATAAAACTTCTATTTCATATCGTTGAGAGAGTGATGCTGGGAAACTTTTCATGGATAAGCTATGATCACATAGTTCCATCTGAATATAGTGAATTTTATTCTCGATCCACGAAGAATAATATCCTCTAATATTCTCGTGAAAACCTAAAGAAACAAGGAGGTAAATATGGCAAAAGAAACAATATGAAAGTCATTATAAATAAAATAAAACAAGAGTTGAAGGCCTAGAATAGAAACCTATTGCAGCCAAAGATTGCACTTCATCATAAGCTTTCCTACAAGGATAACAGAATAGTGTAAATAGCTAAGACAAATACAACAAGAAATAACATCTATAGGTATGATCACGATGCTACCATTCGGAATTTTTGCACAAGTGGTCGCTGGTTTGTTTTACAGCATACAGGCAGCCATCTACTCGTCTCAATACTTTAAAAACATTGCCAAAATTTCCGCTACCGATTTTCTGGTAAGGAAAAGAAAAGTTACGCGTGCTATGAAAACAAAAATCATGACTTTTTTTCTTTTTCGATCATAATACCTCAATCTCATTAAAGTCATTGTGGTAGCGTGAAAGACCACGACGACCACCAACGAGGGAAGGGCAGAGGCCTGCATTGTGTGCAAATTCATATTCATAATTCATAATTATATACAGTAATAAAAACTCAAATATTTGCCTCTTAATCCTAAATGTGAATAAATCACCTAAAACAAAAACAACAAAAAAATCGAAATCATTCGAACATATATCCGTACCAGGGGAAGTTGATCTTTGGTATATAAAAGGCTCCCTTTTCCCTGCCGAAATATTTTTCAAATAAGGGTTTGTAACACAAGCAGGAGGCGTAACCCTACGCATTAGTGCCATTGCAGATAGCGACCTATATCTACCAGTCCTTTGCTTATGAGAGTATTTTTTTCGAACAAAGTCACTACCAAAATCCACAAGTGGCTCACGGTCACTGTCAACTTCCACAACTGGTTCAACATCATCGGAGCTGAGAGCATCACCATCATCTATGAAGGACAGAAGGTAAATGTATTAAGTTTGTATATATTTATATTACATTCAAAATAACACCGTTATAGGTTATTTTCTGAAATAACAACCCTAATAATGGTTAAAAATCAAATCTTTTTCAAGACATTGTAAGTATGATTATTTTAAAAAGGAAAAAGTAGCAAGCAACACTTATTCCTACCCATCCGGGATATCTTAATTTTCATATTACACGGTTTTTTCGGTGCTCCGGGACAAACAAGATCTTCCTCCACCTGAGAAAAAAAATATAAAATGAAAATGAAAATAAAAAAAATAAAAAAATGTATAGAATGAAATGTATATTACCTTGTCCATGTCACTGTTGAAGCCTTTCAAAGGAAACTGATTTTCAGGAGTTAAGTAATCCGGTGTGCTGGGAAAGACAAACAACGGTGAGAGTCAGAGAGAAGGTTGAAGGGAGTGAGACAGTTCTTACCTTAAGAGTTCTTGACTGAGAATGATGTCGTCATCGTCTCCGGCTGAGGGCACCAGCTCCCGCTTTTCGTTCTGCCTTTTCGTATTCATCTCAATCGTGGGAGATGAAGTGTTTCAGAGTAATAAACAACTTACTTTATAGGTGATATGACCCTGACAAAAGCACAGCTAATGATGGCAAATTATAATATTTCTAATCTTTATTTACTTAAATCAAAACATTCCATATATATTTATTTGTATGTCTTACTTGATTATTCGTTTAAATATTCATTCACCCTATTTTTAGTGGTTTAATTTCTTTTTTAATTAGTAATATTTTATTAATTTAATTTTTTATGTTAACTGTGATTAAATAATTGACATGAGTTAATGTCAAGTTATGATTTTGTTATTTGATTTTATTTGATTTGATTTTTATATTTATTATTTTTGTTTAATTTAATCTTAATTTTGGTTAAAATTGAATAATTTAATTTTTTAAATTCAGAAAAATTTTAATTTTTATAGAAATATTATATTAAAAATTTTATTAATTATTTTTGAAATTTAATTACAAATTATTAAATTTGACTATAATTTAAATATAAGTTTAGATTTAATTATTAAATATAATATAATTATTTAAAATATAATTATAATACAATTATTAAATATTTTAAATGAGAATATTATTTGACATGTGAATTTTTTTTTTAAATTAAAAATTATAAAAAAAAATAAAAACTAATATGTAATATGTACTATTCACACATAAAAAACAATTAAATAAAATAACAAGAACCAAAAAGAGTGTGCAAGCATATTGTTTATAGATGTAAAACCAATACTAAGAATGATGTCGTCATCGTCGACAGAAGGCACCAGCTCCAGCTTCTTGTTCAGCCTTTTCGTATTCATCTGATTTGTTATGGGAAATCGGTAGCTGTCTCTTTGGGTTCTGCCGCAGGATGTGAGCTCCAGCTTCTTGTTCAGCCTTTTCGTATTCATCTGATTTGTTATGGGAAATCGGTAGCTGCCTCTTTGGGTTCTGCCGCAGGATGTGAGCTCCATCTTCAAACCAGAGTAGAAGTACATAAAACAAAAAAAAAATAACATTTGTTAATTTCTCTTTAGAAGAATATGTCTTAAATAGGAAAACCGCAAAGGCCCTGACATTTCAACTTAATTATATTTTGATATATATTTTTTATTCATTTTTAATTCATTATTTTAATTATTTTTAGATTTTTTTTAAGTAATATGGCGTAATGATGACTTAAAGGACAGTGAGTTAAAAATAAGTTAAAATATTATTATTTTTTAAATTTTGACTTGACCTATTATTTTACTTTTATTATTTTGAAAAAGAAGGAATTATTTTGAAAAAGCAGGAATACCATGTGTCTTTAAATCAATAACTATCTTTCGGTAAATTTGTCTCTCGTTATTCTATTGTCCAGAAAGCAAACATTCTATAATTATTGTTAAAAGTCTTGGTAGCAGATTATTTCTTCTTTTTGGTTGTGTTTGTATCCACTATTATTCACACAGATAAAAAGACACGTACAGAACATGTTTGGTTTAGATAATTTGTATCCAATTACGTGATTGTCCATGCGATAACCCTTACGGTTAACTTTTATTTACTTTCTTTAATGAATAATAATAATAATAATAATAATAGGATTAAATATGTTTTTAATTCTTAAACTTTGATCAAAAATTAAAATTTATCTTTGATCGAAATTTTGATAAATTTTAATTCTTAAACTTTAAAAATGAATGAATATAGTCATTATAACTCAATTATGTTGACTTTTTTCAACATGTCGAATGTGTTTCATATTAATATTGAAGTTGTTTATGTCGTTTGACACATTCTCGACTCAATATTTAACGAGAAATGTATTCAAAATCTAAACAAAAAAAGTTAACAAAATTGAGTTAAAAGGACTATATTCATTCATTTTTTAAAGTTTAGGGACGAATTTCAATTTTAGGTCAAAGTTCAGGAACTAAAAACATACTTAACCCATAATAATAATATACTAATATTAATAATAATATAATAACAATAAAAATAATATAATTATAAATAAATTAAAAAAAATTCAAGTAACAACTTTAAATTCATTTTAACATTATTTCTCCTATAAAAATTAAATTTACATTACATTTATCATGAAAGATAAAATTGTAATCATACAATTTCATCTATTAAAATTAAAAATTAAATAAATATTATATCAATCACATCACACACAAACTTTTACAAATCTTTCACTTACATTCATCTAAATCACATTATATTTCTCTTAATTTAAATAACTTCATTATTACCTACAACTCAACGCAAGTTCACTCCCTCCAATTCACACCTTAATCCAACACACGGTATTTTAATTGCTAAAGAAAAGATTTAATTTTTTGATTTTGCTGAAACCAAACTTCCCCAACCTATTAATTGATAGGACGAGCAAAGTGTGAGATTGGAAGGCAAAACCAGGTGATGTGATCCCAACAAGGCTTATAGCTTGGGCCAACGCCTAAGCCCAAATCATGCTCAAGGTCCAATCCATGGTCCACATGCATCTTAAGCCCAAAGCCCACCAAGAGGCCCAATAACAAGAGGGTGCATGATTGGAGTATCAGAATAGATTTTAATTTTGGGCCAATTGTTAGGCCATGCTTTATTAAACTTGTTGATTAGCTTGCAAATTAGGCTAATTCAAGACCAATTATGCCTTGGCCGAGAATTTCTCTCCAAAGACTCCTTCCACATGGTGCCAAGTGTAACAATGCATGAGACATGTGAAGGAGGACACTTGGCGCGAGATCCTAGCTCCTTTGCATCCAATGGTTCCATGAGCAACTTGGAGAGTAAGCCATGCATTTGCATTTCATTCCCTTTCTCATTTTCATTGTATTAAGGAAGGCTCCTCTACTATAAATGAGAGCTTCTTATGCTTGTATTTGGTTACTTTGGGTTGATAATAGACTAAGTGTTGAGAGTACTCCACCTATTACCTTTAGAGTCACTTTGCTAGACTAGTTTCTACCAAGAACTTCTCTAGCCTCCTTCCCTAGAATAAATCTATCTTCTAGGTTTTCTCTCCATTTCACCTTCTTTGCATCAAGAGCCTCCAAGCTTGAATCCACTCCTCCATTTTTGCTGCAGCCATGGACCTTCTCCTCTTCATTTTCGTGCTCCAAGCTACATCAAGTGGTATTTAGAGCCATTTAAGCCATTGTTCATCATTTGTGTTGGTTTGAGTAAGGTTTCCTTCCATATCTTTTGTTTCTTCATGTTTCCTTCCTTTTCTACCGATTGTCATTGAGGCTACATGAATCTTGTTGATTCAAATTATTGTACTCCTTCTTCAATGGTGAATATGTGTTTTTAGGTTCCATTTTTTTTGTTCCAACACTTGTTCTTTGAGTCCTTGTTTTTTTTTATCATTTTAAAATCAGTGCATCTTTTAATTTTCAATTCATCATCTTGTGTTTTGTCTTAAGTCATGTTTAAGCATTTTTTTTCATCTTCATTTTCGTTCTTACTGTTAAATTCTACACTTGTTTGGTGAGAACCAAGTCCTACATCACACATTTGAGCTATGATTTTTAAGTGATGCTTGTGGATGTATAGGGCAAAGGTCTCATTGTTTTGTTAGAATCAATTGGCAAATTAATTCTATCAGTGACTCATTTGAAATATTATGATGGCCCAATTGTGATTTAATAAAATTTAAAGACTTATTGGTTATTATTATGGGAACTAGTAATAAAATAAAATAAACTAAAGATAAAATTAAAACCAACTTAATGGACGTTGGTTTATAAAAGGGTTGGGTTTTGTCTATAGCCATAAGGTTCTTTTCACAGTAACCCATCACGAATGAGTGAGAAGAGAAAAGAAAGGCAAGGAGATAGATTGGGAAACGGTTGTTGAAGAGCACACAAAATTATAAATTGAAGAACGCATATTCACATGATCTCCCATGGATCAAGGTTAGTACTCTATTATGTTTTATCGTGTGAAAATCATAAATCTTAACGATCCTTAATTATTTTACATGTGGTATCAGATCATGTGTTATAAGATTTATGTTTTTCCAATTATGTGTTATGTTTAATTAGATAAACCCTAGTTAAGGATTTAGGGATTTTAAGATTTATGCTTCGCAATTTATTTTGATTAACCCTAACTATAAAATTTAAGGGTTTTACCATTTTTCGTTGTTGCGTATGTAAAAGTGAATATGCACCTTGTAATGTCCTCGCCGGAAATTACTTATTTAAAATAAAAATCAAGACTAATATATATAATAACCTCCTTTATTAATTACTTCTTTCCCAAAATGCGGGAAAATTTAAAACAATTATTTCAACGCGCCAAACCAAAATAAAATCGTGACGTTCAAGTATTACAACTATAAATGTTCATAAAGCTAGTACAAATAATCCATAATCTGCCAATAGAAAATCAGTGAAAATCCTCAAGTGTTCCCCACTCCGTCTCTACACATCCACATGCTCACCTGCATCAACATATGCTTCCATGTAACAAGTTACATGATCATCGTCAAATACACACAGATAGGTGAGATCATTTAAATAAACCAACAAAAATATGACAATAAATACAACATCTCCATATTATAACCCGTGTTAATATTTTCCCTTTTTCCTTAGTTCCTCAAATTTCAACCCTTAATTTAGACGTCTATTATTTCTTCACCCTTTGGGTGAGGTCAATGATCAATCTTTGTCGTACGAGTGTCTACTCGCCCCTCCGACTATAGGCCACCACCTGATATTCCACACGCGAGAATAACTTTACCACTGCCTCTCACCGCGACAACAAGTGGAGTTCCCCAAAACGAACATAAGTCTATAGTTGTTCTGAGACTACCAAATCTCTATCAGATGCACTAAAGAGGACAATCATCTGAAACCTCGTTGTACGAGCCATGATCTCGCACACTCCACTAGACTTGCTAAACCACCAGGCTACAACCTAGAGTGGCCATGTGTTACCCCAATACAAGATACACTTGTAGTAATGAAGAGAAGGCCCATTACAAAGCTTGGAAAAGGTCAAACAAACTTAGCTTAATGTTTATGAGAATGAGCATAGCAAGCAATATTAAGTTAGCCCTCCCCAAAACCGATAATGCAAAAGAATTTATGAAATTTGTGGAAGAGCGGTCCTAAACGTTGACCACCATGAAGTTTGACGGTTCACGTACTATGCATGACCATGTGATCGAGATGACAAATATCGCAACAAGACTTAAGTCTCTAGGAATGGCAGTGGAGGAAGGTTTTCTCGTGCAATTCATTCTGAACTCATTACCGTCTGAGTATGGTGCATTCCAGATGAACTACAACACCATGAAAGACAAGTGGAATGTGCATGAATTGCACAATATGCTACTTCAGGAGGAGACTCGACTAAAGAACTTAGGAAGCCACACTATTCAATATGTGAAGAACAAGGAGTTGTTGGAAAGAAATTTGCTAAGAAACATGGAAAGGCTAAAGGACCACTGAAGATTGACGAGTCCTCAACCAAAATCCAGAAGAAAAATGACAAATGTCATTTCTGTGGGAAGTCTGGACATTTCCAGAAGGAATGCGTAAAGCGTAGAGCTTGGTTCGAAAAGAAAGATGAGCATAATGCTTACGTATGTTTTGAATCAAACTTAACTGAAGATTCCCATAATACATGGTGGATTGATTCTGGATGTACGACTCATGTTTCTAATGTGATGTAGGAATTTCTTACAACCCGAACCATAAATCCAAGTGAGAAGTTCGTCTTCATGGGCAATAAAGAGAAAGTTCCAGTGGAAGCAATCGGGACTTATCGTTTAATCCTCGACACTGGATATCACTTAGACCTTATGGATACTTTTTATGACCTGGTATCACTACGAATTTAATTTCTTTGTCTAAGCTTGATATTGTTGGATACTATGTGGTTTATCTACAAGAATCAGAAAATGACTTAAGTATTGATAATGATCCAATTTCTTTTTCAGAAGCCATTAATAGTAATAATTCTGATAAGTGGTTAGATGCCATGAAAGATGAGCTTAAATCAATGGCACATAATGACGTATGAAACCTTGTGGAATTGCTAGAAGGATGTAAAGGAGTTGGGTTTAAATGGGTCTTTAAGACTAAGCATGACTCTCAAGGCAATATTGAACATTACAAGGCCTGACTTGTTGCCAAAGGTTTTACTCAAAAAGATGGCATTGACTATAAAGAAACATTTTTTCCTGTTTCTAAGAAAGATTATTTAAGAATTATCATGGCATTAGTAGCTCATTATGATCTTGAGTTGCATCAAATGGATGTTAAAACTACTTTTCAGAATGGAGATTTAGAATAGGATGTTTATATGGACCAACCGGTGGGGTTCACTGAAGAAGGAAAGGAAAACATGGTGTGTAAACTTAACAGATCGATATATGGACTTAAACAAGCTTCTCGACAATGGTATCTTAAGTTCAATGATATTATTGTGTCTTTTGGATTTAAGGAAAACACTGTTGATCGGTGTATATATTTGAAGGTCAGTGGGAATAAGTTTATATTTCTGATTCTGTATGTTGATGATATCTTGCTTGCGACTAATGATCTTGGTCTATTAAGTGAGACTAAGAGGTTTCTCTCTAATAATTTTGAAATGAAAGATATGGGTGAGGCATACTATGTGATAGGAATAGAAATATTCCGTGACAAATCACAATGACTGTTAGGTTTGTGTCAGAATGCATATATTAATAAAGTTTTAGAGAGATTCAAAATGGATAAATGTTCAGGATCTCCCGTTCCAATACAGAAAGGAGATAAGTTTAGTCTCATGCAATGTCCAAAGAATGATTTGGAATGGAAACAAATGGAAAATATCCCTTATGCATCTGTTGTTGGGAGTTTGATGTATGTTCAAACATGTACGAGGCTAGATATTAGCTTTGCAGTTGGTATGCTTGGTAGATACCAAAGTAATCCGGGACTAGAGCATTGGAAAGCTGCAAAGAAAGTTTTAAGATATCTACAAGGAACAAAGAATGACATGCTTACTTATAGAAAATATGATCACCTTGAGGTGATAGGTTATACAGATTCAGACTTTGCCGGCTGTATGGATACAAGAAAGTCTACATTTGGTTATGTGTATATATTGGCCGGAGGAGTGATTTCATGGAAAAGTTTGAAGCAGTCTGTCATTGTTGCATCCACCATGGAAGCTGAATTTGTGGCATGCTTTGAGGCCACAATTCAAGCTAATTGGTTGCGGAACTTTATTTCAGGACTTGGAGTAGTCGATAGTATTTCCAAGCCGCTGAAAATTTATTGCGATAATTCCGCAACAGTCTTCTTTTCTAAAAACGACAAGTATTCCAAAGGTGCTAAGCATATGGAGTTGGAATACTTTGTCGTTAAAGAAGAAGTTCAAAAATGTAGAGTGTCAATAGAACATATTAGCACAAATCTTATGATTAATGACCTTTTAAGAAAAGGGTTACGGCCCAAATTGTATGCTGGCCATGTAAAGAATATGGGCATTATGTCTACTAGTGAATGTTGATTGTTAATGTTATTAATGTTTATGTGACACTCTGAGCTCCCTAATGTATAAATTTCTGAAATCTGTGTTTTCTTCTTTATGTTTATGCATGCAAATTATGATGAAGAAAACAAATTATGTTATGTTATTGCTTTGTAA
>Ga0209589_1003227_pt1 | contig 28582 bp, 8 predicted proteins | sample CowpeawhiteBW_FD_187525 | JGI IMG/M metagenome (GOLD analysis project Ga0209589, IMG submission 187525) | Root nodule microbial communities of legume samples collected from California USA - Cow pea white BW (SPAdes) (version 2) | ecosystem: Host-associated > Plants > Roots > Nodule | place: USA...
ATCCAATCCCTAATTTCCTAATTACAACATTTAGGGTTTTTCAAGCACTATGTTATTTTTAATTCAATCCATGCAGTCACTGTGCCATTCTGAAAAATAATAAACGCCACATCAGAAAATCAAAACCAAGTTAACGTTAAAAAATTTAACATTGTTAGTGATTACCCTGATTTAATACTGAATTACAAAAACGAGGACGAAATTGAGACCAATTAAAATACAAGGACCAATTTGAGATTTCTGAACTAAAACGAGGACCAACGGAGTATTTTAACCTTAAACTTACTACAAGTTAGTGGACTGACACATGTTTTACTCTCTCAATTTATTTCATCCTGTTCTTATCGGAATGATTGAGCTGGGTACATACACATATATTTATTACATTATAATTAAAGTAAATTATCTTGACTCACCCACATGTTTATAATTCAATAAAAATGGTTTGATTGCACTAAGTATTAACCACAACTAGGAATTGATATTATAAAAATAGTAACTAAAAATTAAAATGTTAATTTATTTAACTAGAAAATAAATTAAGTATTTTAGTATTAGAAATTATTAAAAAAACCAGATTTAATATGATATAAATTTAGAAAAAAAGAAAACTATATCTTTCAACCTATTTCGATCGGAATCCATGATAAATTGGGTTCACTTTCGGCATATCAACCCATTTTCGGCATATAAGAGTTTCACAAAGAACCAACTTTGATGCATGGAAAAAAAAAATCCGAGAAACCATTTAAATGAAAAAAAATATTCACATTCCTATCACTACCTTAATTTTTTAAAACCCATATTTCAAGAACCAAACTGATTTTTTTTTTTTTTTAAGATTCATTATCCACTTATCAGGCATCTTTGACTCAAGTTTTTAACAAGATTTTACATTAATAATTAAGTCACTAAAATTCTAAGCTAGACATTTTTATTTTAATCAATAGGGGATCTTGCTCAACCAAAGTTCAGTTCATATTTCAGGAATTTATTTATAAAAAGAATTGAAATCAGATTTAAAAAAATAATATAACATTTATAAACTAACTTATTTTTGCTAATAAAAAAGTATTTTCTTTTTTCTCTTATTATCTTCTCATAAATATAAGCTCTCACAGTACTTACCTACAGTTTAGTGGACTATTGTCAAAAAGAAGCTGGGGCCTGCATGTAAGAGGCATCATGCAGATATAGGGACTTGATTGATGCATCTGCATTTGGCCTATCAAGCTTCTTCACACACAGAATTTATTCTTTCAGCTTTTCATTATGTATATATGGTTACCATGTTTTGTTAATTTAGCACATTTTTTTCAAGTTTTTGTCTTATCCCTAACCCAAGGATGCTATGACAGAAGATTGATCCCTTCCCACCTCCTCTATTATTCATAAAATTAAGGTACATTTTTAATATTCATCTTATTTTTCACTTTAATTCTTTATTTAAAAACGTGTATTTTCATTTCTAAAAGATATATCTTATAACTTCACAAAAGAAACATCATTCAACATTCGTTATATATAAAATCAATTTACACTATTGAACATGTATTTATACGCGACTAATTTATATTTATTAGGTGTAAATTTTATCTATTTGTCTAAATGAATTAGGTTGAAACTCATATAATATGATATCATAATTGTTCTAGTATTAAAGTTTTATCGGATCTATTTTTTTTATCGATTACCAGATTATTAATAAATATGTAGTTTTACACTCAAAATGTACATATTTTAATGTGAGGGTGATGTGTTGAAAGTCAAGTCTTACATAAATTTAGAGATGAAATCAATAACTACTCTCAAATATCTAGTATTACACTTAAGATTTATTTATCTTAACTTAAGTAGGATGTAGTGAAGATCTCATATTAATTAAAAAATAATATCAATTACAATAAATATATAGATATATGAGAGTTATAATACAAATCTGAATTTATAAAACGAAAAATATATGTAAATCAAAGAATAGTGTATGACTTAATTATATTGTGAAAAAGGAAAAGTTGAGAATATAAAAATAAATAAAAAGATGACATGGGATGGAGTGATGGAGATGATAGAACGTAAGCAATCAGTTCATGTGTGAATTAACATGGTTTAGCATTTCAATTTGTTTTCCATAAATAAGTGCCCTAGTGGATTCTTGAGAAGGGTGTTTTTTTCCAAATCTTAAGGCTTATATGTTCCCGACATTGTCTGGGTGTCAAATGGGTATGATGGTGTTTCCTTAAATGGAATGTTATTGTGTCTTGATCAGTTCAAAGTATTATGAGACCCCTACACCATTTTCCAGATTGATCAAGATTCAATCAAGGACACTAACATCTTCACAAACATATTCAAATTTCAATCAAATTTTTTATCACATATCTACAATTAATTACAAATCTCACCTTTTGTCTCATTACATAAGTTTTCATCAGTGGGGCACTTATGTATCTCAGTTCATGATTTGTCAGTTTCACATCTATCTATGTGAAAGCTTAAGGATACCTTGTTTTTCCCTTGAACATTATCCACAACATTCTGCAATGATTGCACTAATTTTACTGAAAAAGAACAATATTTAGTTAAGTTATTTTGTTTTGATTATAGATGTGAGATAATTTTGTGCAATTAATGAAGGGTAAGAGGAAAGTTGTGAAAGGAATTGTCCTGATCAATATTGGGAGAATATCCAATGAGAAGTGAAGATTGGAAGCTCACATGGCCACGTTTGTGTTGCTATAGAAAGAGTACTGGATGCCATCAAATTGGGGTACCAAAACCATGCAACATTTTTAATGAAATGACATCTCTGTTTGGCTCTCTGTGAGATATTGTTCTGAAGGTAGATATTACTGGTCATAACTTGCAGCTTTTTGTTTCCTTCTGCCTTTTCAATACACAACATTTCTTTCTTTCGCATATTGCTTTTATTTTTCCTGTTCTAAAAGTTCTTTGTTCTTGCATCTCACAACGCCTTTACAATAACCAGATAAACATTAAATAAACCAACTATCTTCTGAACACTAATTATGTATCTATGTCACCGTGCAAAGTGTCGTTCGGAGCTTAAATCAGCAATAACAAACATATGGTATCATTGGTAAGTTTGGTGATTGTTCTAAATTTCTCACATCGTTTTCCAACTGCCCAATATGGTCAAGAGCCTAGTCAAACAAATGAAAAAACTATGTTATGAAAACCCATTCATTGCCATGCGAGTTGGAACAACTTAACTTTAAAATGTAGTGGCCCCAAATAGGACATTGTTTTTGCAGTCACATAATGAGGCTTGTGTTGGAAATTGAATCAATAATGTCATGCCCCAATGTCAGACTAAATATTTTACATAAATACTTTACTACAAACTGCCTCATCATGCCTAATTCTAAGCCTCAGTTTCAATTTCCTGTTTAATGTCACTTATCTTCCTTCAACATCTCTTCAAAACTAACATTATATTATTATACGTCACTAACTAAATGTTCCAGTAAAACTCTCGTTCATGTCGTATGCTAACTTCATTCAACTAATTCATGCACGTCCAAAACATAATCATTTCTGATTGAAAATTTGACACAAAAGCTAGCATAAAACAAGAGACTAAACTAAACTAAGTTAAGATTAAGTAAAGGAAGTGAAAGGCTTCATAGAAACATAGAATCTAGCTAGCTATTATGTGGAACATGGCGGGTATAGATACATTTCCATTTGATACGACCTTACTTGAAGTTAATAATCATCCAATCTTCTTGCTGCATGCCAACCTTATAACTAAACTAGTAAATTAACATAGAGAAATATGATAACTAGTTAACAACTACTACATATGCTGGTTTCTTCGTACCTATCGGTGTGAGTGGTGAGTGTGGACTAAGAGTAAGTAGTACCCAAACGAAGCTCCAGATCTAAATCATAAGTTCTAGGCAAACCTATCTCCAAATCCATCCTCAGAATTTCTCCTTTCTTCAACACTGTGCACCCATCTTCTCTTGCAAAAGCATGATCATGTTCTCCAGATTCTGGAATCTTTGACTTAGAGTGCTCTGGGGTGTTTGTGCTCAAAGGGTTTAACAGAATGCCATCCACAACAACCCATCTCTTGAACTCAGAAGAAGGTGAGGGAGGAGTGGGAGAAACAAACAAGGGTAATGTGCAAGTGACAGGTTTGAGAGTAGGTGAAGATGAAGAAGATGGTGGTAACAAGGACCAAGATGAGGTTGAGTTGTGGTTAGGGTTTGTTGTGGAAGGGTCAAGGTTAAGGTTGAACATGTGGGCTTGACCTTCAGTTGGGGGTGACTGCCTCAACCTTGCTCTATCCCTCCTATGAACATTCATGTGTCCACCAAGAGCCTGAGCAGACTTGAACTCCTTCCTGCAGAAGCTACAAGTGTATGATCTTGGAGGCCATGGGAAGCCATTGACATAGTCCTGATCTGCATTGCACAACTCTTTAGCCATCTGGTTGTGGTTTTTGTAGCAGTTGACAACATGGGTGAAGTCTTTTGATGATGGGTTATTGTTGGCATAGTCTTTCATGAAATTGTTCCTCTTCATTGGCCTAGATATAGGGTAGCACACCCCTTTTTGATTCCTGAGAAAGATTGCAATGGTGTGTATCTGAAAAAGAAACTAAACTAAACTAAACTAAACTAAAGTGTCATACTCAAATCATATGAAGAAACGTTGAAAAGAGAGATCTAAAAGGGTGAAAAGGGTTGCGTGTTGTGAAGAAGAGAGAAAGATGAAGATGAGGGTTGGGATGATGAGTTTATGAGGGAGTGGTAGAAATTAGAAAGAGGTTATAGGTAGAAAGAAAAAAAGAGCATCAATTTTCTAAACCGAAGAGAGGGAATCCCATTGGAGGGTACCCCTGAAAAGTCCTGTGTGTTTGGTCACTGGTTGCTAAATTTGGAACCTCGGCCTGCCAGGGTTACACACCTTTATGCCATATTTCTGTCACTGGTCAAGTTAACATGACATATTCATATTTTGTTCTCGGTAAAGATCCAACCTTATTAACTCTCACATTTCTCTCTCTGCACAGATACAAGAACTTTTGTACCAAACAAATAACAATTGTGTCAAAAAAACAACATAAGAGGGAGGAGTTAATGAGCCTTGAGTCATAAATAGGCTAGAGGACTTCTCAGTCAATCCAGCTTAAATAAGGATGATCTCATGTCAAAGATTAATATATATCATCACCACACATTTATCTTCATTCATATTATTATATACTATTAATTACATCAAATATAATATAATCTAATGTTTAAACATGTATAAAGTTATTAGGAAATGTTGATTAGGTTATAGCAGGGTAGGGGTGCATGTTTTGAGACTTGGGATATGGCTTAAAGTTTAGAGTTCTGGTTTTGGAATGATCTTTTCACCAATCACTTCTGTATAAAACTCACTTAAAATGGATTGTTTATGAAATCATCACCCTAATAATTGAGTTTAGTCAACATTTTCATTTTGACCATCAAAGTTTAACATATTAAATTCCAATATTCTTACTTCTCCATGCATAAGTCTAATTTATCTTTATAAAATCAGTTTGTAGAGATGAATTTATATATACAACATAACTATAAATTCATTTTATTTCTAATCATGCCTATTGTTCTATCAACAGAGCAGTGACCTAAATTTAAATCTAAGACAAGAAAAAATGAAATCAAGTTTCAAAACCTTTTGAATACAATACTTTGATGACTACAAGTTTCAATATTTGTAGCTCTATTTCAACAATAACTTAATTAATATTTGGAACAAGTAGCGTGGTAACACATGGGATGAAGGGATTACTTTTTAAAGAAAAATTACATATAATGGAATTAAATAGCAATAATTAATTTGCGTTACATAATAGAAATAAATATGAAGGTAAAGATTCATTGTAATTCATTTATTATGACTAAATAATAAAAATAAGTATATAAATACAAACCAAAACGTTGTATATGTTTAAAAAAATATTATGTGTATAGACTTGTTACCAGCTATAACCGCTAAATATTTTCTATACTTGTAATGAATTTGGATCTATTAATGTGATAGATAATTAAGTCTCATTTTTTTTTTCATTTTTTTATTATTTGTGAGTGTAAGTGGATATGACATGTTTATCTTTTTAAGGGATTTGTGAGTATTTGAGGGAGAGAGATATGAGATTCTAAAATTTACAATATTTGTCTATGATAACTAATAATTATAATAATAAAAATAACAATGGAATATAAAGTATTTGAAAATAATATTAATGGAAAAAAAATCTAACCAAACACATTTTATTTTAAATCTATCTTTTTTTTATAAAAAAAATCATCTAGGTTTTATTTTGAATTACTTTTAACTAATAATTCTATTTCATTTTCTATTAATTTCAATCATAAGGGCAATTATGTAATTTTATTACTTAATCTATTAAAATATTTTTGTTATTTCTCACATCTTTTGAAAATATTACTTAATCATTCACAAACTTTTGAAAATGTTACCTTCAAATCTCTCTATTCTTACCTCTGAATTCTATAAAAAGAACATTATTATATCGTTCACTTTTTCTCAAATTCATTCCATTACTCTTCCTTAAATTATTTATCAAAAAAGAAAATTTGTGAATAAAGTATATTGATAAACTAATGGGTAAAGAAATGAAAAGACTTATAATAGTAACCAAAGAGTTATAGAAATGAACTTAATTAGGATAAATGATATTCTAGTTATATGAACATAAATATACTTACAGTAAAAATAATCACATATTGTAGAACTTCTTTGTCCTTATTCGTCGAAATTTTTATTCGACACCTCTTGATGCTTAACAGAATATACTTCATTGATTATATGAACGAAATATATACATATATTACAAAAACATTTTAAACAAAATAATTTTTAAATGAATGAAAAAGAAAGGAGAATAAACTTGAAAAATATGTCTGAAAAATAAATATGTGTCTATATGGATGTGTGTATATAGAGAATAAATATATAAAATATCTTTTATTTATATTTTAAATTAGGCATATCAATCGATTTATGAAAAAAAAACCATGGAGATTATAATATTTTTATCATAGAAATTTATTTTAAGTAATATAAATATATGAAAACGTGTTACTTGTACCTCGAATTAAGTCTTTAAATTTTTAAATCGTATTACGTTTAATTAAAATTACCACAATATTAGGTGTAAATAGATATACAAAACATTGTTAACTGTTTTTATTTTTTGACTCCAATTAAGTATATTTTGTTTTTGTTGGAAGAATAAAGTATATGCTTAAAAAATGTATATTTTAAACTAAGATATTTTATGTTATATTATTATACAACATTCATATATTATGTCCAGTTTATAATTTATTTATTTTTAAATATTGTTTATATCAAATACACTAAATTTTGTTAATAATATTTATAATTTTTAATTTACTATAATATTAAGGGTAAATTTAGAACTGCATTGAAAGTTCTTTTCCAGGCTGTAGTAGGAGTTTAAAAAAAACAATTTAGAAATATCTTAATAACGCTAATGTGTGCAAATTTATATATATTATGGGCTTTAATATATATTAATGATATAAAGTCAGTAATAAAAAAACATATGATGTAATAAAGACGGTAAGAATTACACATCTTATAATTTTAAAAAGCTCTTTTAAATTTTAATTTTGTATCGTCCATCTTTTTTTTATGCAAAAATACCACTAACATAGTAAGTTTATATTAGCATATATTTGAATATGTAAAATAAGAAAGGTGATATCATAAAGCAAGTTAATTAACACTTAATTAGTATATTAAATTAAAAAACATTAATTGATATGAGTCAAGTCAATATTAACGCTGGTGGTTTTATAAAGTGAATATTATCTGAAACTAATAATTTTGAAAAACTTACGGGGGTGTCCTGTGGGCCAAAGCCCATATCTATATATATAGTCCTTAAAAGGGTTTGGAATAAAAATAATGTCATCCAATAACATATATGTTAATATTTGAAATTTATATATATATATATATATATATATATATATATATATATATATATATATATATATATTATTACAAATGTGCATTGTTTATGCCCTTTACATCTGTAATGATTGTTTACATTTGATCAACAAAGTTGCTTAAAGTCTTAAAGGAGGTTTATACGGAGTCTATCATACATCTAAACATAAATTATATACTTTTATTTTATTAATTTTTAATACTATTTATCTTATACTTTCACTTACTAATTTGTTGCTAGAGGAGGCAAAAATTCAAATTGTAAAATCCAATACTAATCTAAATCTATATTACTTTAAATCTATTTAAATATATTTTTTACAAATTTATATTCACATTTTTAGATTTTGAAAATTCAAAATAAAGATGTGTGTCTAAGTCAAATAAAAGTGGTTGAAGACAAGATCAAGCCAAATCGGTAAGGTCCAAAGTCAACTTGAGTTGTGTTTAAGTTAAACTAAAGATGTGTGTATGTCAAACCAAGGTGCATGACAACAAAATCAAGACAAATCAACCAATGTTCAAAGTCAATTGGAGTTAACCTGGATTGAAAGTCAAGATGAGTCACTCAGACCAAAGGTTATAAGTCAAGTAAGCTCAAATCGAAGGTTGGTCGAGTCGGGCTATGACGAAGGTCGGTCTAGTCGTGCTACGTTGAAGGTCGATTTGAGTCAGTCCAGATCGAAGAGTCAAGCGTAGTTGATTTGGATGAATTGGATGAAGGTTAAGCAAAGTTGAGCTTGAGTAAAGGTCAAGCGAAATTATCCCCGATCGAAGGTTGAGCTGAGATGGCCCTTGCCAAGGGTCGTGTCAAGTTGGCCTTGACTAAAGGTCGAGCTGAGTCAATCCTAATCGAAGGTTAAGCCAAATGAACCAAACCCAAATCGACATAGGTTAGCTTGGGTATAGGTCGACCCTGATTGAAGATCGAATCGAATGAATCAGACTAAGTCAAGTCAAGTCAGCTCGACGCATGTTTAATAAACTTAATGGATAGGTATATTAGATCGATCAAATTGAATTTAATCTAATTGACAAAGTTAATTGAATTTAGATTTAATCCAATTTAAATGGATTGAGAAAAATCTAATTTATTTGATCCGGTTAATATGGATATGAAGTATTGGTCCAATCTATTTTATGGGTTCTAGATTGGATCTAGACTAAATTTTGAAAAATCCAATCTATGCACAATCTTATAATTCGCAGGTAGAATTAACTTTGAATTTTCTTTAAGAAATGTCTTAAATTTAAATAGATATTATAAATAATTATTTAACAGAAAAAACTACTTAAAATGATTGATTATGTTAGAGAGAGTAATCATTTAACCCAAACTAATATTGGAAGAAAATGAAGTGTAAACCTGTGAGCCTGAAATGAATAATATTATTGGTAGAAGAGTTTTATCGACATGAGAGTTTGGAAGAAAGTTAGTATGAGTTGGTTGGTGAGTTTGAGAGTATTTAAAATGAAAAATTGAGAAAGCAGTTACCTTTAGGGTAGCATGAATCTGAGTGAATGAAATGGCACATTTTGTTGGGAGAAAGTTTGAAGAGTGAAGCATAGACAATGAAAAGATCCTGCTATATATATCTAACCCAGATTCACCAAAATGTCAGAGTCACATTTTCTTAGGTTATGCAGCCGAAATTGCAGCCGAAATTCCTAATTAAATCTCTAGACACCACAAAACATGGTACCCTATATCAGTAGCTATATCAGAACCATCTCTGTCTTTTCTGCATATTCAATAATAATAATAAATAATTCTTACCATATTTATGTTTGCCAAAAAACAGCAACAATAAAGACTCCACCTTCATTACATCTTTATAACAAGCATGCATGAGTTGCTACTTCCTACCATCAAAAGTTGATGTCAACAACTCTTATCTATCACCAAACCTACAACAATGCTTTTTCTTTGGTTCATCTAGTTAAATCTTAATGGACAAGGGAATTCAATGGGGAATGTAATCGCTGGTTCGGTTAAAAAAAAACCTCTTTCTAAATACCACAACGTCTCATCAAACCTTTTCTCTCTTCCTATGATACCACCCTCTTTTAGCAGCATCATTAAATCACAAACATCTTTGCCGCGCGCAAAAACTGCCACCGTATACGCGATTATATATGTATATATATAAATTTTCTTATAAGATTTAATGAATAAAAATAGTATAAAGATTATGACTCTCATTTTTTGTTCTCATATTCACTCTCTGATATAATTGAGTGTGAATGATTGATGAATGTACCATTATTTTTTTTTTTAAAAAATCAATTATCCATAATAAATTACGTTAAGAAATAAAAGATGAGTCAAAATATAAAAAATAATACAAAACTCTGTATCCAAATATAACTAGAGTATTACAATAAATATAGACCGAACATATATAATTAAAAATTGATTCTTGTTTTATTGTTTATTGATGTTAAGGCTCGAACGCTAAACACCAAGTTATACACTATAAGACAATAAAAAAATTACTACTGTAATTATAAAAGAATGAAAAGAAATATTTAATGATATTTTGATCATTTAAAGTGTAATTGATTTTAAATATTTTTTAAAAATCTCTCAATAATGAAATTAATCAAATGAATATTTTCACTTAAAATTTCCACAAACTGAATAAACTTTCTTCACTGATCAATAAATATCGATGAATAAAAAAACTCGGAATTTCTTTTCATCTAATCTTAACTTCACTCCTCTAGACCTTCAAGTTTCAAATTATTTCGCTTCCTTAAACCACCTTAAACTCCCAAGGGTTTAAAGTTGAAGGAAAAAGAATATGAGAAGGTTAAATTTTATATTTTAAAACTGAAAGTGCTTAATTGATGTGGGAAAAGAAAAACTTGGAAGACCAAAATTGCTTATTATTGAAATTAAAGAAATAGAAAATACAATTAGTATGGTCATCCTTGGGAATGTAACAAAGTCGGGTCATGCAAAACGAAAGTGACCTACTTCAAGCCCATAATTTGTTGCCCATGCTTTTTCATTTGGGTCAATATTAAAAAAAAACTAATAATAATAGTTATTATTATTATTATTTATAATTTTGCACATGGTCATAATTATAATCATTGTTAATTAAGTGACCATCAGTCTCCATTAACTTCCATATGACTCGATCACCCAAAATTAAATACAAGATTCATGCAAAGTTTGTTGCATACTACTCAATCCATATATATGAGATGTATTCAGAATGTAGTTAGTATTTTAATTTTTACATTATATTTTAAATTTCATTGAAATACTAATATTATTTAAATATTTAATGTACCTTCTTTTTCATAATTAATTATTATGGAGTATTGACTAAAACCAATCGCAATAAATAATTTATTTTTTATAAACCATAACTAATTTAATTTTTGTAAACATCATATAAAATACAAAAAAATATACGAAAAAATAAAATGAATTAGAACAAAAATAAAATAAATATTCTCCATCCGTTCAATGTCAACTTAAATTACAGCAAAAAAAAAAGGTTGCATCTTTGTATCATACACTAATGGAACCATGTAAAAAGAAAAGTTTAAATAACTCATCTAGTGAATTACAGTTCCAATTTCCATTATATGATTTTAATAAAAAGAATCCATTATGGGCTGGTATTTATTTTATGCTAAGAGCTCGTATTTAATTACTATTATGACTGTATTATTGGTAATCAGTGAAAATACATGCGCGCGCATTATTTTTTTAATTAAGAAAATATATAAATAATTTTTTATTTGTAGATAATTTTTTATTAAAGATATTTATTTTAATTTAAAAGAGAAACTGAATGAATGAAACAATTAAATTTAACAAAGCAATTACTTAAAATGTAAAAATGGTAAAATAATTATTTTAATTAAAAAAAATTATTTATTCAAGGGTAGAATTGGAAATAGAAATGTAGACACCAAAATGAGATATCTTTTATATATAGGTATATTTAATTAATATTATAACTGTTATAAAATAAGCTAATAATAGATAAAAGAGGTAAAGGAAAAATAGAAAATGAGAAGATGAGGTGTGTGTCTTATTACTCGTGAGAAGAGTGCTACCTATAGATAGAAAATGTAACCCATAAAGGATACAAAATCAAATAGATAATACAAATATTTAAACTTCATCAAGAGTAATCATATAAGAAATTGTAGCAAATCAATTAATCATATCAATTATATGAGTAACGATATCAAATCAATAGATGACCATTAATTCATAAAACTCCCCCTTCGGTGCCCATGGATAAGAAAATATGCCTTGTTAAAACCTTAAACCCTTTAAGATGAAAACCTAGGGGAGGAAAAAGAGTACAACATTATGTATTCTTTAATACAATATTTTCATCACGTATTTTATTTCTCATTCTCATTTAAACTTACATCATTACACTTCAAGAAAACTTTTAAATAATGACCAATTTTAGTGATCAATAATGATTAGTAACTATAGTAATTAATTTAGATACTATAATTTACAAAACTAAAAACTATTGATTACTAAAATAGTCACTATTATGAATAAAAAATTATAATTTGTCGCTAAATTGGTCTTTAAAATTAACTCTCATGTGTAACATTCCTTTCGAATATTACAAATTTGTAATAAAATAAAATAGAAATAATATTAACACCTCATTTAATATAATTATAATTCCCAAAACAACGGGAAATTCAAAACTTATTACGTCACCAGGAAAAACCTCAATCCATAATTATATAAAACTCAATTACAATATCAAGTTTGATAATAGAAAATATTACAATCTTATTCAAAAACCATAAAACATAAAAACTCTGAAAAACTCTTTTCTCCTGGTCTATCGCCGCTCCTTCTCTAGGCCACCAGATCCACTTGCAACATCATCTGCTCCCGTGTACCGCGTACACGATCATCACCAAACACAAGCAGATAAGGTGAGCTAACGGTTAAACAAACATATATATATATATATATATATATATATATATATATATATATATATATATATATATATATATATATATATATATATATAACACATATATCATTACAACCACACCAAAGCAATTCAATCCTTTGATTTCATGTCACATGGCCACTACTATGTTACCTGTGTTCTACGTCTTTTGATGAGTACCTCGAGATGTCTTGTTGCCACACCTACCAACCACATCTGGTAGAGCACGTGCGGGAAACCATGCTACGAACCACACTCCGTAACACCAGGTGGAGTTCCCAATACGAATAACATTCGTAACGTCCTAAGACTACCAAACTCGTCAGCTTAATACTGAGGAGGGCAATCTTACTATGCCTATTCGTACGTGCCACAACACGCACACTCACATCGACAACACTCGCCAACCTCAGCCACAACTCAAGAGTTCCTCATGTTCATCCGTCATCCCGAGCCACAACTCAAGAAATGTCATTCCGAGCCACAACTCAAGGAATGTCATGTGCTTAACCTCTATCTCAAGTGTAACATCCCTAAGGAATATTACTTTGAAAAGATCATAAACAATTAAATAAAATAAATTAAAACGCGATAATATTGATAATACCTCATTTATAATCACATGATCCAAAAAATACGGGAAAATTAAAATCGCAGAGTTGCATACATTATAAATGTTCGCAATTCAAAGTTATTACAACTGTAAAAGCCCAAAATGGCTAATGTTCAAAACATGAAAATATCAAAAACTTAAGTCTTCAAAAGCCCATATAATCCCGCTCTCCAAACTCAAGCGTCTCTTGGCTCACTTGTCAAATCATCTGCTCCCGGATAATAAATTATCTGATCATCGCCACACACAAACAAATAAGGTGAGCTATGCACATATGAATATAAAATAAGTATGACACCCATCCCAAGAAATAATTTTTTCTGATATATGTTAACTGCAAATTTCCCACCCCTGATCTCATATTCCTTCATGAGTCATATGCATGAAACTAGGTCTTGGGACTTTACCGTGCTCCCACAAAACTATCCCTTTCGTGGTCCAACCCTACGAGCCAATCCTGCTCATAGTCCAACCCCACAAACTCCTCGTTTGTAGTAAAACATCCAAGCCTTCCCAGCTTGGACCCTGGCACGCACGCAATCACCATACTATGGACTCCTCGCCCAATAGCAGCCAACGGGAATAAAATTATTCCTTGCCCATCGTGCGTCCGACGCATGTAATCACCATACTAAGGACTCCTCGCCCAATAGTAGCCGACGGGAACTAATCAGTTAATCATGCCCATCATGCGTCCCACCACCAAGCACATCCCAGACCTCTATTGGACTTAGTCCATCAAGCCGAAGCACAAAGATAAGTCAACTTAGTCCTTCAAGTCCATTGACCAAAGCAACAACCAATTACACAGCGATCAAAACCGCCTGACGCCGCCTAGACACCGTTAGGCAAAAACTGGCAGCAAACCGTTTGACGGCCAAACCCCTACCGCCAGGCGACACTATCCAAACAAGAGCCACACAACTTCGTCACCACCTGGCGGACTCAATCCTGCCGCCAGGTGCCTAGCGCTGACAGTGGCCACTGCCACTATTTTGAACCCTACCGCCTGGTGGCTCGCCCCGCGCCGCTAGGCGCTATACCAGTAGCACAATGCTACTGATTTTGGCACTTTTTACAGGTCTTAAGGGTCTCAAACTTGCGATGCATCATTCACACATCTATCAAAGCATTTAGAACATAACACAACAACCATCACTACATAAATATACAATTATTTCACGCCCAAACCAAGTAATTTCTTCCCTTAGCATACTTTACTTTATCCACCAATTTAGAACAATTCACACAATATCAATGTTGTATCCCTTCCCATTTACCCCAACACAATTTTACAGTTTACAATACCCTTCTTAACTTTTCATTTACACCTAAGTTATACAGCAAAATGATCCTTGGTGCACACACACGCTAAAATGATCATCCTCACCCAATTCTAAAGAGGAAAACCCTGACCACTAATCTAAATTCGCACACAAAAACACCCGCGACTTCCCAAGAACACAACTTGCAGAAAACATCACAAATCACCCTTTGCTCTGATGTGCCGCCTGGCGGCGTTCTAGGTGCCTCCAGGCGGTTCATACCCATTTTGGGTTCTACCACATTTTCCTGCATCCATAATGATTCATAGACACTACAATTTCAATCCACACTCAAACTAACAAGCTTTCACGTGCACACAACATCCAAATTTCCTAATCTAATCATGTCAACGTCGATTCCACAAAAACATTGCACCAATCACAAAGCTCATCCATGTTTTTCACTCCCAATCTCACATGAACCCTAAACCCCTAATTCCAGTGAAGGTTCATGCAATTTTCCACCAATTAAGCATTTTTAGATAACAATTCAGCATACCAATTATTCTCAAATCATGAAAATTACTCCAAACTTCCCAACATCACTAAAAATCCAAAAGTCCGAGAGAACTGGACAAGCCAGTTTGTGTCGCCTGGCGGGCAGTACCTAGCCACCAGGCGGTGCATAGAAGAAACCCAGAAAATAGGCTCTGGAGGCATGAGCTGCCTAGCGGCCCTTCAACGCCGCCAGGCGGTTTCTGGAAATTTCCAGAAACGCGACATAATTTAACGCAATTCCAATTTACACAATCCACATCATCCAGAATACCACGAAAACATATAAACGACATACAACACATATAATTAACTCCCCTAACCTGGATTAAAGCTTTCCTTGAGTGATTTTTGTACTTCTTCCCTTTGACTCCAAAATGACCGTCCTTGGCTTCTCTCAATTCAGCCCCAAAAATCCACTCACACTCAATTTCTCACTGAAATTCGCACTCCTCTGCCTATCCCACGATAACCTCTGCAGAAACCTTTCTCCCCTGCTATGTCTGCTAGGGTTCCCTTTAACCCTCAACTTCAAATCAAGACTAAAAAAATGGCAAAAATAGAGTTTCATTTGGGTCCTCCAAGGTTTGAACCCACACTCATGCACATACCAAGCCAATCCAAACCATTCAACCAATTCAGATTTTATGCTAACCAATATGATTCAATTATTATAACACTTCACAACATGATTAATATATATATATATATATATATATATAAAATACTAATTTAATAATACACAAAAATGACATACATAGGACTCGAACCCAAATCCTCTCACACAATCAAAGTACTCTCAAACACTTGAGCTAGTACTTTTCCACGTCATAACATTCCGCATTTATTACCTTAAAGGTTCTCTTTACCCACATTTATTAAATAATTATTTAATTAACTATTTATTTTTTTCTCTGGTCTTACATCAAGCCACAACTCAAGGGATATGTTCCGAGCCACAACTCAAGGAACACCTGCAAGCTGACCTTCGAGGTATCACCAAAGCTTGGTAGATCATGCACATCCAAAGCAAAAGGTTCACAACATTGCCTCTACATTATCGCCTGGCATTGCTTTAGAGCTGCCAAGCGAAACATGCTTCCAGACCGCCTGGCAGGGGACACGTACCGCTAGGCGCCACGCGCCTAAAAATGCAGACACCGCCTGGCGGAACCATCCTCACTGCCAAGCGCCACTTTGTTCCAGAGCCTATTATTTTTGTAGTTATCGCCTGGCGAGTCAATCACCACCGTCAGACGCTACGCCAGTACTTGCGCAGTACTAGTTTTAGCTCAAGTCTAGGCACAATTGTGTACATGTCACTCTCACTTGCCACCTATCTAGAGTACCACTAACTTAGTTCATTACTATCTACAATGATTCCAGCCATCATAGCTCTTCACATGTGAAGTCATTCTCTAAATGTGGTCACGTAAACAATTCCAGCTATTCACACTTATTATTAGTCGTGCACTAATTACAACTTTCCTCTTTCTTCTAACACTACCACCTCATCGCCTTAACATTATCGTAGGATAACATATACCTCATATCCAATTATTGTGTCTTCACTTAGGAACTCTAATTGGTCTACAACTCTCAGTACAATAACACTTTAGCATACTAATACTCCATGTTGCACTAGTATCATTATCATAATTCTTCCAACTCCCCATTAACCCTCAAATTAATTCATAATCATTAACTCATTAATAACCCATTCTAGGCCTCTGTCCAATGACCCCAAGATTTATGTCCTAATAAAATTATACTCCCACAGAGACCTAAAACTCATCATTGTACCCAAGAGCCACGCAGAAGTCCTTACCACTATGCTGGCGCTTGGCGGAACCTAACCTGTCTCCAAGTGGTGCATAAGTTTTGGGAAACCCAAAACTCTACCCTGCACATGCGAAAACCCAGAGTCCCATTCCAGGCTAGTTTTCTCTATTTTCCATTCTATACGCTACACGCAATCGAAATTAATTACCCATTCTATATGCTACACGCAATCGAAATCATGTTAGAAATTCTAAAACCCCGAGTTGTCTTACTCTTGATTACACAATCTGTTTCATAACATAAATCCTCAAACTTTCAACCCTAAAAGAGTGTTTAAAGCAATTTCATCAAATTAAATCTAACTGACAGCATGATTCCCCAATTTCTAACATCACATAATCAATACACAGTAAGGCTCCTTTCCTTCCCGTTCAAAAATTCACCCAAAACACACAAAACCCAAAAATCGAGTCAAATTGACTCACGTCGCCTAGCGGTAGTTCATCATCGCCAAGTAGCTCAAACAAAACCTAGGAATTTGGGTGAATCAAGGATGTGTCGCCTGGCGGCCAGGGTCGTGCCGCTAAGTGGTTCCTCTTTAGGAACCCAGAATTACTCAGAAATGCATGTGTTGCCTGGCGGCAATTCATTGCCCGCTAGGCAGTTTCTGGAAAATTCTAGAAACCTGAAATTCAAGCAAGACAGAGAATGAGACTCAGCTCTCCTAACTTGGTTTTCCTAGCTAAAACGTGAGTAGTCTTTGACTTCTTCCTTGCTCCCAATGGCTTCCTATTTGACTTTGAATTCTCTTTGAACCCATAACCATACCAATGTCAAATCAATGCACAACCATTCAACCAATTCATGTTTCGTGATAATTCCTACAATTCTAGGATTATATTATCACTCATCATGATCCAACATATTATTAAAATAATAATAAATTAAATAACACATAAATGGCATACATAGGACTTGAATCCAAGTCCTCTCAACACAAATAAGTAATCTCAACCATTTGAGTTAGTACTATTCCACATCACATCATTTAATATTTAATTCCATAAAGGCTCCCATTACCCACATTTATTAATTAATTAAATTTAACGGATCTTACACCATGTTTTTGGCTACCCAGGAAAATTGGTCACTAAAAATTAGCTACCTAGGTTTTGGCTACCAAAATGACTTAGTTTCTAAATTGGTCTCTAATTAATTACTTACGAATTTAGTGACCAATTATAATTTTTTATTTAAAATAGTGACTATTTTAGTAACCAATCATTTTTAATTTTGTAAATTGGTATCTTAATTAGTCATTATAGTGACTATGTATTTTTTGTTTCTAGAATTAGTTTCTAATTGAGGGTTTTCTTGTACACTACTAAAAATTCTCATATTACATGAGAATTTTCTTGTAAATTTGTTAAAAATATTTGCAAGAAAAGACTTTTTCCTGCTATTTTTTTTAGGATCTAAATTGGCAAGTAATTCCTTCGTGGGTAATTATTTCTTACAAAATTATAAAATTCGTAGGTATTTCTTACAAAATTATAAAATTCGTAGGTATTTCCTACAAAATTTGTTGCGAAAAGTGTTTTGTACAAAATATTTTGCAAAAAAATTGGTAGCAATTTCCTGCAAATTTTTTTTCATAACAAAATTTATAAGTATTTCCTACAAAAAAATTTCAAAACAAAACTAGTAGGAAATATGAGTTTTTTTAGTAGTGGTAGTGTTAAGATGTCGAAGTTCACACTTATGAATCATTTGCTCAAAAGTTCTTTTTGACAAAGACTTTATAAATAGATCTGTTAGATTTTCGCATGAACGAATCTTTTGGATATCTATATCATTCTTTCAATTGAACAATGGATTATTGTCTTTATATATGGTTGTTGATTCCATTTTTTTCTGAGGATAAACCATAGGCTGAACTGTACACATTAACCAAACACATTCACGACTTACCTCATGTAATGCTAAAATTCTGCATGATTTGACGATGTTGTTGTTATGGTTTGATTCATACTGCCATGAAATCATGTGTTACCACATGTGAACAAATATCCTGTTTGTGATAAACCATTATGATATTGTGAGGATATGATAAATAACATCCATATGTATAACCTATTAGATCTGATTTTGAATCATTTGGATAATATAAGTCCATATTTAAAGTACACTTAAGGTAATGAAGTATATGTTTTACTTTAATCTAATGTATTTTTGAAGGTGAAGAACTATATATTGCTTAACAAATTTACAGCAAATTCTTGATTGTGAATTGATAATAAACAAATATGTGACCATCTAGTTTATGCATCAATTAAAACCATGCAATATCTAAATGATCCACATGATGGGTGTATTGGACCATAAATATCACCCTATATTCTTTCTGAAAATGAGATTGACTTATTTCTAATTTTTCTAGCGATGGTCTTATTATCAAATTTTCTTTGTGAACATGTAGTACATGAGAACTCATTGGTATGAAGAAGTTTTTTGAGTTTTAAGTGGGTGTCCACCTGAGTTTTTCAACTTTTTTTTCGCATCATAATAGATCCAAGATGACCCAATTGATCATGTCAAACAAGGAATTCATTTTGATTTGTAAACTTCTAGTTTACCATGACTTGCATTTTAATTGTACTAATATATGCGAAGTACAAACCATCCAACTGATCATGTCAAACCAGACATTCATTTTAATTCGTAAACTTCTAGTTTACTATGACATGCATCTCAATTGTACTAATATTATGTGTAAACCATAAGAGAAGGTTGATAATTTCTCCAATTCACATAATTTTTTTATTCAACTCAATTCTAGTGATATAAAGATATTTCATATCTGCTTCATTGTTTGTCTCAATATGATATCCATTTAGACAAATATCCTTGAAACTTAATAAGTTTTTATTAAACTTCTTGGTAGAAGTATAGTAGCTCTTCTTGAGCCTTCAAATATATTTATAGTACTAGAAATAATGCTAACATTAACTTCTCACATTACCAAACAAGAAAAAAATTTATTACTCTTGAGAATTGTATGAGTTGTTACACTGTCAATAAGACACATATCCTCATCATTGGTGCTAGTGTCAACATTCATTCTTCATATAAACATTAATATCAATATTAAATATGACTATGTGAGTGGAGATTGATCAAGAAAAACTTATATATAAGAAACATGAAACATGAAACAAATATAAAGCATTATTAAGAACATATAATATGAGAACATCTATATTTTTTTAACACTCCCATCACCCATCACCAATGAAGTGATCAATGCTTCCATTTGGTTTAGCAAAAAAAATAACAATATCAAGATGAGCATCCATATTACTATAATCAAAATCACCATCTTTACAAGCAAAATGTGTTTCTATGTTCTCCTTATTTTTTTAACTTTTTAAGATGCTTTAGTGTATGACAAATACAAATCAAATGAACTTTACCACTATAATGATAACTTATATTCTCATCTTATTTGCCATTATTTTCACTTTTTCCTTTTTCCTTTTTCACATTATTATTTCATTTTTGGTGATAAAATGTGTCTTTGGAATTTCCTTTATGACCATGTCCATAGTCACTACCATGACCATTAAAATACAAATTAAATCTTCCTACATTCACTTTTGGGAATGAAGCATAACTAATTAGGCGAGTTTCATGATTTTTTTATCAAAAACTCATTATTTTGTTCAACCACAAGAATGCATCAAATAAATTCAAAATATTTTTTGAAATCCCTTTTCACGATATTGTTGTTGTCGAAGCAAATTAGTTGCTAAGATGCTTTATTTATTTCTTTAATGGCATCACCAAAATCCATTGCACCTAAATATATTTCAATATTCAATATCCTATATAAATAATTCTTTCTCGTAATATCAATGGTCACAAATTCAAAATTTGAAAGGTTTGACATGTTTAGAACTAGCACATAAAATAATCGTAACAATAATCATCATGATAATAATAATAATAATAATAACAATAATCATTATAACAAAATTGTACCCGTCCAGAAACAGCGTGTCGACATATTATCGATGATAGGGTCAATATATTACTGATGATAGGTTGATGATCAACAAAGAACAAAGATATGAAGTGGCATTGCCATCAAGCCAACGCTTGAGCAAGGATAAGCAGAGGTGTAGAGTTGTATCACCATAGAGCCGATGTCAGTAAGGATAGCAAACCAACCTCCTTGTAGGAAGCTAAGATTAAGGAGATAATGCTAACGAATATTATGTAATTATTTTAGTTGAGAAGATATTTAAGAAAGATATTCTAGTTATTATTCGGGGAAATCTTTCTAGTTATTATTTAGGAAAATCTTATAGTTGGATCTTTTAGTTATTATTTGGGTTGGTTGATTAAATATTATGGTTAAGATTTAGGAAGATATTGGTGATTATCTTTAATATTATTATGTATTATGTATATCTACAATATTTGCTAGTTGTTATCTTTAAAATAAATTTATTGTTACTAGATATAAATATTGCTAGTTGTTATCTTTAAAATAAATTTATTGTTACTAGATATAAATATTTTCTGATATAAATATTTTCTGATGCTACTTTATTCTAATAAGAAACATAATTATTTTATAATAGTATGTTATTTTAATCAACTTAAAAATTTTGATATCTTATAATTCATTATTTATTTGGTATGAGTTTTACAAGTGAAAATTATTTAATTAAAATTAAGATATTTATAAAATGTTTTACATATAAATATTACAATTGTCATATATATACATGTTATATTATGTGAATTAGTAATGGAGATTTCGTAGATATCATGTTTAAATCAATTAAGACCGACTTTAGCTTGGAAAAATTTCAAGAAAATGGTGGAATAACCAAAACCATCAATCCGGGCCACGATGCTTGATGTCGGGCCACGACGCTCGATGATAATTAATGTCAGGCCCCGATGCTCGAAGGTAATTCTGAGACATGATGCTCGATGATAATTAATTTTGGGCCCTGATGCTCGAAGGCAATTCCGAGGCGCGACGCTAGATGATAATTAATTCCGGGCCCTGATGCTCGAAGGCAATTCCGAGACGCGACGCTCGATGATAATTAATTCCGGGCCCTGATGCTCGAAGGAAATTCTGAGACGCGACGCTCTATGATAATTAATTCTGGGCCCCGATGTTCAAAGGCAATTCTGAGACGCAAAGCTCGATGATAATTAATTCTGGGCCCCGATGCTTGAAGACAATTGCGAGATGCGACGCTCGATGATAATTAATTTTAGGCCCCGATGCTCGAAGGCAATTGCGAGACGCGATGCTCGATGATAATTAATTTCGACCCCTAATGCTCGAAGGCAATTCCGAGACAAGACATTCGATGATAATTAATTCCGGACCCTGATGTCGAAGGCAATTCTGAGACACGACACTCGATGATAATTAATTATGGGCCCCGATGCTCGAAGGCAATTCCGAGACGCGACGCTCGATGATAATTAATTTCGGGCCTCGATGCTTGAAGGCAATTCTGAGACGTGACGCTCTATGATAATTAGTTTTGGGCTCTGATGCTCAAAGGCAATTCCGAGACGTGATGCTCGATGATAATTAATTTTGGGCCCCGGTGCCCGATTCGAAACATCACATTTGATGATTTATGCAGGTAAATGAGAAGATCAATTCTATATTGGAGAATGCGCGAGTAAGTGAGAATATGCGAAACTGAGAACTTAGAGTTTTTCTAAGGATGTGTTGATTTGTAGGTGTTGAGAAATTATAGTTGATTGTACAACATTGAGAGCTTGGTGTTTTTACTAGTAGCTCAGTGTTTTACTAATGAGATATTAAATTGCAAGTGTTAGAAAATTATAATATGCAGCATTGAGATCTTGGTGTTTTAACGATGATATGTTAATTGCAGGTGTTGGAAAATTATAATATGCAACATTGAGAGCTTGGTGTTTTAACGATGATGTGTTAATTGCAGGTGTTGGAAAATTATAATATACAACATTAAGAGCTCGATTCATGAACATGTAATTAATTACTTTGGAGTTTTATAATGTGTTTGCAGGATTGACAGCTTAGGAGTTTTATAATGTGTTTGTAGGATTGAGAGCTCGGTTCATGACCGAGTGAAGAAAAATAATCAACCAGTAGCAATAAAGATAAATAATCAGCAAAATGGTGGCAAGCAAAGAGTCAGATCGTGAGACAAATATGGGAAACTCGGGTCAAAAAGAAGATGGAGAGAGTGGGAAGTTGAGAAGTTGGTCAAAGGTTTGAAAAAGAGACGTTGCATGTAAAACACGTGGCAAGGGTAGGTAAAATGCAATAATGGATCGTGGGAAGTGGTGAATGACGGTTGATTTGAACACTTTTGAGTTCCTTATTTTGAGTAGAGGAAACTCAAAAAGTTGGAGAGCTATGTACCCGTCCAGAAACAATGCGTCGATATATTACCGATGATAGGGTCGATATATTACCAATGATAGGGTGATGATCAACAAAGAACAAAGATATGAATTGGCATTGACATCAAGCCGACGCTTGAGCAAGGATAAGGAGAGGTGTAGAGTTATGTCGACAGAGAATAGACGCTTGAGCAAGGATGAGCAGAGTTGTAGAGTTGTATCGCCATAGAGCCGATGTCAATTAGCAAACCAACCTACTTGTAGGAAGCTAAGATTAAGGAGATAACGCTAACGAATATTATGTAATTATTTTAGTTGACAAGATATTTAAGGAAGATATTCTAGTTATTATTCAAGGAAATCTTTCAAGTTTTTATTTAGGGAAATCTTATAGTTGGATCTTTTAGTTATTATTTGGGTTGGTTGATGAGATATTATGATTAAGATTTAGGAAGATATTGGTGATTATCTTTAAGATTATTATGTATTATGTATATCTACAATATTTGTAACTGATTTCTCTATTATAAATAAGAATGTTACTCCCCTGGTCAAGGGACGGATTATTTTTTGCCTAAGCAAGTCTGAAGTTAGGGTTAAAAGTATTTCTTTCTTTTTTTTTGGTTAATAATTATCTAGCACTTTTCTTGACCAAAAACATTGGCGCCCACCGTGGGGTCTGGTAAAACCTGATCCCAACTCCACCCAATTTCAATAAGAAACGCTACAGCAAAAAGTAGAGATGAATCAAAATCGGAATGCGACTCGGGAGGGACCTACTCGTCAAGAGATTATGCGGAGTATAATGGAGTTACAATGAATAAATGAGGAGATAAAACTAAAGATATAAGCTGAACAAGCACGTCTCGAAGAAGAACGTAAGGAATCCCGCAAGAAGACATAAGAAGATCGACAACTCTTAAGGGAAGAAGCACTCAAAGAAAGGGAGATACTTCGGAAGGAGACCGAGGATACCCATCAACGGCTGGAGGAAGCCCTTCGTCAACAAGAGCAACTAAAAAAACTCAATGAAGACATGCAACAGCAGATTATGCCTCTGCAATACTCACAAGAAACTTTTGACATATGTAAATCATGTTACTATTTTTTGACATAAACAAATTGGGCAAAAATTACAAACCAGAAAATCTAAAGAATTTCCTGATCACAGTCATAAATCATTCTACTCTTCTTGTATTGTGTAGGGTTCACAAGCATAAATTTAACAGTTTTACAAATTTGATTAAATGATTTCTTTAGGGTACTAAAAATAAAAAGCTAGAATGATTAATTTAAAGAAAATATTAATTTTTGTAATTTATAAAATATATGTTGTTATGTTGTTTTAACTTAAATATATTGCCGGATAATATGATCTTAATTATGCATATAAGAATAATAAATCGATTTGCTAAAAGATAATAAAATATATTTATATAATAGAATTATTATTATCGGTTGTTCCTTTTATTTTTAACCATCTTATTATCAATAGAGAAAAATAGTGAAATTAATGAATAATATAAGTTTTATGAATTAATTACTCGTCGTCCTTTTCAATGCACAAAGCTAAATGTCTTTTACATTAAAGTTTGCCTTTGAAATATTAAATGAAATATGTGTTGTGTTATTTATATTAAAATATATTTTTCTAATGAATATTTTGTTTAATATTATTAAATAAATAATTTTTAGTGTGAAGTATTTTATATTTGGAGAAGTTTTAAGTAAGATATTCTTAACAGAATAATTTAGGAAGAACTAATCTACCGTAAAGTTGTTTCAAAATGTCAATATAATTATTCTATATGGTGCTAAAATCATAAAATAAGATTGTTTAAATGTATAGACTAAGATTTTGATAGATATGGTAAAATGTGAGTATTATAGTAAATATTGCTAGTTGTTATCTTTAAAATAAATATTGCTCGATGATAATTAATTTTAGGCACCGATGCTCGAAGACAATTCCGAGACGCGACGCTCGATGATAATTAATTCCGGGCCCCGATGCTCGAAGACAATTGTGAGACACGGCACTCGATGATAATTAATTTTGGGCCCTGATGTTCGAAGGCAATTCTGAGACGCGACGCTCGATGATAATTAATTCCGAGCCCCAATGCTCGAAGGCAATTGTGATACGCGACGCTCGATGATAATTAATTCCGGGCCTCGATGCTCGAAAGCAATTGCGAGACGCGACACTCGATGATAACTAATTCCGAGCCCCGATGCTCAAAGGTAATTTCGAGACGCGACGCTCGATGATAATTAATTTCGGGCCCTAATGCTTGAAGGCAATTTCGAGACACGACGCTCGATGATAATTAATTTCGGGACCCGATGCTCGTAGGCAATTCCGAGACTCGTACTCGATGATAATTAATTATGGGCCCTAATGCTCAAAGGCAATTCTTATATGTGACGCTCGATGATAATTTATTCTGGGCCTCGATGCTCGAAGGCAATTCTGAGACGGGACGCTCGATGATAATTAATTTTGGACCCCGATGCTCGAAGGCAATTTCGAGACGCGACACTCGATGATAATTAATTTTGGGCCCTGGTGCCCGATTCGTAACAAAACATATTATGATTTATGCAAGTAAATGAGAAGATCAATTCTATACTAGAGAGTGCGCAAGTAAGTGAGAATATGCGAAACTGAGAACTCAGAGTTTTTTTGAGGATGTGTTGATTTGCAGGTGTTGAGAAATTATAGTTAACTGTAAAACACTAAGAGCTCGGTGTTTTAACGACAATGTGTTAATTGCAGATGTTGGAAAATTATAATATGCAACACTGAGAGCTCGGTGTTTTAACGATGATTTGTTAATTGTAGGTGTTGGAAAATTATAATATGTAACACTGAGAGCTCGGTTCATGAACGAGTAATTAATTACTTTGGAGTTTTATAATGTGTTTGTAGGATTAAGAGCTCGGGAGTTTTATAATGTGTTTGCAGGATTAAGAGCTCGGTTCATGACCGAGTGAAGATAAATAATCAACCAGTGGCAATAAAGATAAATAATCAGCAAAATGGTGGCAAGCAAAGAGTTAGATCGTGAGAGAAATATGGGAAACTATGGTCAAAAAGAAGATGGAGAGAGTGAGAAGTTGGTTGAAGGTTGACGTTGCATGTAGAACATGTCGCAAGGGTAGGTAGAATGCAATGATGGATCGTGGGAAGTGGTGAATGACGGTTGATTTGACAACTTTTGAGTTCCTCATTTCGAGAAGAGGAAACTCAAAAAGTTGGAGAGCTATGTACCCGTCCAGAAATAGCGTGTCGATATATTACCAATGATAGGGTCGATATATTACCGATGATAGGGTGATGATGAACAAACAACAAAGATATGAAGTGGCTTTGACATCAAGCCGACGCTTGATCAAGGATAAGCAGAGGTGTAGAGTTATGTCGCCAGAGAACAGACGTTTGAGCAACGATGAGCAGAGGTGTAGAGTTGTATTGCCACAGATCCGATGTCAGTAAGGATAACAAACCAACCTCCTTGTAGGAAGGTAAGATTAAGGAGATAATGCTAACGAATATTATGTAATTATTTTAGTTGAGAAGATATTTAAGGAAGATATTCTAGTTATTATTCAGGGAAATCTTTCTAGTTATTATTTAGGGAAATCTTATAGTTGGATCTTTTAGTTATTATTTGGGTTGGTTGATGAGATATTATGGTTAAGATTTAGGAAGATATTGGTGGTTATCTTTAAGATTATTATGTATTATGTATATCTACAATATTTGTAACTAATTTCTCTATTATAAATAAGAATGTTACTCCCCTGGTCAAGGGACAAATATTTTTGACCTAAGCAAGTCTTAAGCTAGGGTTAAAAGTATTTCTTTCTTTTTTTTTTGGTTAAGATGTATCTTGCACTTTTCTTGACCAAAACAAAATTAATAAGACATAGATGAAGATTGATAAAATCAAACCATTCTTACGAGAAAAATAAGAATATAAGATAAAATTGTAGATGAAGAAAGGATTAAAAAGATCCTGAATTAAGACACATATAGCGTTGTCCTTAGAGAGGACCCACCCCACTAGCGCTTAGTTGGTTGGAGCATCGTGCTACTAACGTGTTCTAAAATAAAACTAATGATAGAGAAAAGAATAAAAGAAAGAATAGAGAATAAGAGAATGATGGACAACCTTTTTGTGTGTCTTGTTATTAATAAAAGTTCTATTTATAGATACAAAATGTAACTGATAAAAGATACAGATTAAATAGAAATATATGAATAGATGATACAAATATTTAACCTCATAAAAAGTAATTAATTATATAAGTAATTGTACCATTATTTCATAATAACAGGAATATTATTAATAACTAGTGAACACAGCGTAGTGCATGTATGTTCACTTTTTTTAATTAAAAAATATATAAATAATTTTTTATTCATTTTGTAGATAATTTTTTTTATTAAAGACACTTATTTAAAAATGATTAATTTAAAGGAAATTTTGAATGGATGAAATAGCTAAATCTAATAAAGTGGTTACTCGTAAAACAATTATTTTAATTTTAAAAAGCGGTTATTTATTAAAGGGTAAAATTAGAAATAGAAATATGGACACCAAAATGAGATATCCCTCTATATAGGTATAGATATAGGTATAAATAATAAAGTGTCTTGAATTTTATGCTAGCTATTAACATGTTGTAAATGAAATTCTTAGATTCATCTAAAGAAGTGTTTATATTAACATTACTTAAGTATTATATGGTTAACACATTGGGCAGAAAAGACAAAGTTAAACCCTATATAAGAGTAAAGACCCATAACCCCATTGTCTTAAGGTTTTGGGTTAAAAGTGGTGTCAAATATCTTATTTGTGTAAGACCAATGTCATATATGCATAGAACCACAATCTCACAATGACTATGACCACCAATGTCATATATATATATATATATAT
>Ga0209589_1003231_pt1 | contig 28577 bp, 11 predicted proteins | sample CowpeawhiteBW_FD_187525 | JGI IMG/M metagenome (GOLD analysis project Ga0209589, IMG submission 187525) | Root nodule microbial communities of legume samples collected from California USA - Cow pea white BW (SPAdes) (version 2) | ecosystem: Host-associated > Plants > Roots > Nodule | place: USA...
GATTTTTGTGGTTGTGGACCGTTTTTCGAAAATGGCACATTTTATTCCATGCCACAAAGTCGATGATGCAAGCCACATTGCAAAGTTGTTCTTTAGAGAAGTGGTTCGTCTTCATGGCTTACCCAAAACAATTGTGTCTGATAGGGATACTAAGTTCCTTAGCCACTTTTGGAGGACCTTGTGGTCTAGGCTTGGAACTAAACTTTCTTTTTCTACTTCTTGTCACCCTCAAACTGATGGGCAAACAGAGGTAGTCAATAGATCCCTCTCCACATTGCTTAGGGTTGTGCTTAAGGAGAACCATAAATCTTGGGATGAGTATCTTCCCCACATTGAGTTTGCCTATAATAGAGTGGTCCATAGGACCACCAAACTCTCACCTTTTGAGGTTGTCTATGGCTTTAACCCTCTCACTCCTCTAGACTTGCTACCTCTTCCATCTTCTTTTGACTTTGTTCATAAAGAAGGGGTTTCTAAGTCTCAATTTAGCAAAGATTTTCATGAGAAGGTTAAAATTCAAATTCAAGCTCAAATGGAAAAGATTGCCAACTCTAAAAATAAGGGTAAGAGAGTTCGGTCATTCAATGAGGGTGACTTAGTTTGGCTTCATCTAAGGAAGGAAAGATTTCCTCAATTAAGAAAATCCAAACTTAGTCTATGTGGTGATGGTCCATTCCAAATCATAAAGAAGATAAACAATAATGCTTATTAATTAGATCTTCTAGTTGAATATGGTGTGCATCTTACTTTTAATATCACTGACTTAGTTCCTTTTACTAGTACTGTAGCTGATGAGGATGACAACCAAGATTTGAGGGCAAATCCTCTTCAAGAGGGAGGGGATGATGTGACCCCACCAAGCCCAATTTCACCTTCAAGCCCAAACCCAAGCCCAAACCCATTAAAAGGCCCAATTACAAGATCAATGATGAAGAAGATTCAAAAGGACCTCCCATTAGATGATCACAAATTCAATGGGCTTCTCACATTCTTTACATAGGCCAAAGAGATCATAAAGACTTGAAAAAGTGCGTGTAAATCTAATAGTGTAGATTTAAATTGGGCCATTATTTGGGCTTTGCTTTCCAATAATACATAAGACATGAAAGGAACATATGATGGGTTCAAATTGGGCTTGGCCCAATTCTCTTCATACATGGCCGAGATTATCAAGACAAGGAGGCTCCTTTGCTTCATGGTTTAACTAAGGTTGGTCATCACATCTAAAGGCTAAGAATCCTTCTTGTTCTTCAAGCCAAGATCCAAGGGGTGTGATCTTGTTTCCTTCTCCAAGCTTGATCTAAGAGCCAAGATCAAGGCCCACTCCATCCAATGGCTCTCCTTTCTCATGTGTAAATGGCTTCATATAAAAGCCAAAATTTCACTCATTTGTAGATACTCTTGAAATTTTAAGCAATAGATGCAACTTGAGTTGAGAGGATTCATCCCTCTATTGCCTTTGAGAGTCACCCCTTTCTAGAGATTTCCTCTCTCTACCTCTAGCCACCTAGCATAGATTAGGAAATCCTATCACCTCTCTCATTTTCCATTGCTTGCAAGTGCCTTCTAACTTGCCTCTATTCCTTCATCCAATTTCCGCTGCCCATGGAGTTCTTCACGCACCTTTGGAGCTCCACCAAGCAGAGAGAGACTTAAGAGTCAATTATAATAAGTCTGATTAAATAAAATATTAATTTGTAGTAAAAAATATAGTTGTTAACCATAAATTAAATTTATCAATAAAATTAAACGTCCATAAAAATATTAGTAACCATAGGATAATATTTTAGTTATATATTTTTTAAATTATATTAAAATATTTCCAACAATCTTCCATATAATTTAAAAAATAAAATAAAATAAAATATATAATATTTTATAACAAAATATTGTCGTTCAATGTAAGGAACTATTCGGGTTTGAGCCTTACAGCTAATGTTTATAAACTTCCACTTGAGAAAATGCAAAAACTTAATTGTCTTGAACTACATCTCTTATGATTGGGTTTCAGGAAATAACACATATAATATCGGTGTTCATTTTAGGTTCTAATCAGTGGGTGCACGTTACAATCTTGTGCATGTGTCTTGTTTCATGAGTGTTACTTAGAGACTTGCCCATGTCTAACAATAGTGGCCCCACCTCACACTCACTAGGTAAACCCTCAAAAGGTGGTTTGTGACCCACACCCATACAATAATTGTCATTGGGTTTATTAAGAGGTATTTAAAAAAAAAGCATAATAATGCGTATACCTCAACCTAATTATTGCCACAACTTACAATACACCTTGCCATAGGAATGAGACATAATATTTATTCATATCATTTGGTGAACTTTAGTCAACAACAACTTGGTTGTTACCCATTGAACTTCATTCCATGGGATCGCCATTCACGTGGAGATAAGTGTCCATTGATGCAACTAATTTATGGACTTTAATCCCATTCCCCTCTACGACTCAAATACTCGTTGATGCATCAATCCATTGATAAGCAGATATGTTCTTTTTTACCTCACAAAGCCAAGAGATATAATACCATGAGTAATTAAGTTTCTAATAAATTTGTCTCTCATTCTCATATGTCAATTTTTCATTGACATTTTTGATAGAAACTTTAAATATAACAATTTGATTGTCAGAATGAATTGAAAATAGGAATAATATATGCTTGCATAGTAGATCATGACATAACAATAATTCCTTTTTGTAACATATTTCCATGATAGTGCACCTCCATCCAAGGTTAAAACATAACCATAACTAGTAGTTGATTTTGTGTCATCAGAATTAATATCCAATTTACATTAATATATGCTTCAATCATCTCAAGAAATTTAACATATTGTCATAACTAGAAGAAACACAAATAATATTACACTAGATGGAAAAATAGTGTATATTTTCACTCACTTTAGAATATATATAACCAAGAAATTTTATTTATTTTTATTAAGATGTATATTAAGCATTGCAAGACACCCCCACACTTTGAAATATTTTAAATGTGGTTCTTCTTTCTTTCATAAGTCATAAGAAGTTTTATCACAACCTTTTATGTTCAAGATATGACAAGCATAATATAAAGTTTTACCCTTTATAATTTTAAGCAAGTTAGAACTTGTAGAATAACATTTACCATATCAAAGCATTTTTTTTTTCTTTCGCTACACCATTACATTAGCATTATATGAATATGTTACTTAAGAAATAATACCATGAGTTTCACATAAAAACACCTATGTATAAAGTTATGTATCGTCACTTATCTATTTAATTAATTTTGTACCTCAAAATTTTATAATTTGAATGATCTCTAACCAAACTTCTCAACAGTTGTAATAATAGTATGTCATGTATCACAACTTATGTTTGTAGTTATCAAAGAAAAATTACTAAATATTTTATTACAACATAAAGTTACTTAACTCAAACAAACCATCACAAATATATCATTTACCAACTAAAACACATGTTTAGAACCTTGTTGAGCAGCGAGGAAGTTTCCAAATTCAGAAACATGAAAAACTCATTTTTAAAAATAAGATAATTTCTAGAAGACAAATTTAATTTTACATGACCATTTCCTCAATTTTTGATATGAAGATATTTTTTATTAGGACACACATCATAAGCATGATGTCAAATAAAATAATTCATTTTAATTTCATGTCATAAACAATATTTTTAAATTCATAAATTTGATAAGAAAAAAAAGGGATATATTATCAATCAATTTTTTTTTTTATATAAATATCAAGACAAACTTTTTTTCCTTGCAAATGCATAGCTTCATAACTCAATACTAGTTTTAGTATGACAAATTATTTTATAATTGTTTTCATACGAAACACTTCAAATATATTCGTGATATGTTCAGTTATCCATAATTTCATTTATTGTTACCAATACAAATAAAAAAAAATTATACACATAAAATTTTAGGCTAAATTAATTATATAACCATAATAAACCCATTAATTCATAAAAACATGAGTAAAGTAAAAAATAATAATCGTTTTTCTCTCTAAGAATTTTAGAAAATGATTAAACAAATAATAATAGTAATATAGATAATATAATATAATTATAAGAACAATAATAATACCCATACATATATATGAATCAAAGAATATTAATCAGACTCAACAATTCTTATAACATTAATAGATAAAAAATAAAAAAAGGAAAGAAGTAGAAATGTCATTAGAGAGAAAACGCCTATATTGGGTAAAACAAACTGAGTGCAATATATTAAGTGAATAGAAAAAAAACCCAATGAATCAACGCCCACCGTGGGGCTTGAACCCACGACCACAAGGTTAAGAGCCTTGCGCTCTACCAACTGAGCTAGACGGGCTTACTTTAATATTAGATGAGTAAAGCAACAAAACATATACAAAGAACAACGTAAAAAGTTTTCACCAGAAAAACACAGCGCCCACCGTGGCAACCGTTGTTATAATAGTTTACTAAATGTTGATAAAAAAACAAGTTATTAAATTAGAAAAAGGTTTAATTAATTATTTAATACTCTAATGTGCTAGTTTGGCTCATTTTGATCCCTTTATTATTTTTGGGTTTTATTACGTCCTTTAACCTTTTAAAAAATGTTCAATTTAGTCCTTCAATTTCAACCTTTTTAAACAATTGGAGTACCAAATTGAACATTTTTTAAAAATTGGAGGACCAAATTGAGTTTTTTATTATAAATTAGACGACTAAATTGAACTAAAAAATAACAAGGACACCAGAATGAATCAAACCAATAAATAGAGGACTAAAAAAATCACTTGTGTGCAAATTTAATAATTGTTATGAGTACAATCATCATTGAATTAAGGAAACAACGATGATTAAAAAAATAAAATTCATCATTTGTGTTCATACTGGGATTCGAAGCGAAATACTCTTGGAGAGGTAAAAAGATCTAAGTGGTGACTTGGACACTTTTGATGGCTGGAATCGAATATCTCGTTGTTCAGAGGGGGAAGATCTACATACAAAAGACTCTTCGACGTTCAAGTCATTATGATATTTTTAGGATTTATAAGAGTATAATAGTGAGTATGAATTAGATTTTTCTCCATAGGGAAATATCACATGTAATTATGGGGTTTCTAAATCCATGAAATTTGTTATAAAATAAAATATAATAAAAAGTTACCATATTTATGATAAATCAAAATGATAATAATAGTAATATATTATTTAATTAGATTAACCACATATTTTGTTTATATATGGTATAAAAAGATATTTATTATATCAATATGATATAATCAAATAAATATTATTTGTTAATATATGATATTTGAATCAAAAAACATCTTTCTATTAATATTATTTAGCCACTTTAGACTAATAATGTTGAATTAGTTTTATTGGGTCATGTTCTTTAGTATATTTGTTGGGTTGGCTAAGTACACAAGCACTTCAAACTCAGAAGTTTCATTAGAAGTTTGGATAAACTCGTTGCAACTATATTTGACCCTTTGGTCGAGTTGTAGTAGTTTTCCGCTTGTAGGTGAATTGTCTTTTTGGTCATGTTATAGATGGTCATTGTTCGTGTTGTAGTCGATTTATTAACGCAACTGCCATCTTCGGTATTTTGAATTGCCATCTTAGGCAGATTTTGAGTTGATGTTTAAGTAGGCTTTATGATGTTGTGAAGCAGACTTTGCATGTGTTGTCAACTTAGACAACCTTGTATGTGTTGTCATCTTAAGCAAATTTTGTACTGCGTCTTAGGCAGGCTTTGTACTATCGCATTAGGCAGATCTTGTGTTGTTGTTGAAGCAGGGTTTGTATGTGTTGTCGTCATAAGCAAACTTTGTGTTGTTGTTTAACTAGACTTAGTATGTGTTGTCGTTTTAGATAGGCCTTTTACTATCGTCTTAGGCAGGTTTTGTGCTACTACTTAAGCAGGCTTTATATGTGTTATTGTCTTAGGTAGGCTTTGTATGTGTTGTCGTCTTAGGCAGACTTTGCATGTGTTGTTGTCTTAGGTAAGCCTTGTATTTGTTGTCGTCTTAGGAAAACTTTTTGATAGCGAATGTTTGTCCTTGGGCATTCGCAAGAGGAGCCTAGAAAAGGAAACTACCTTTGTGCTTGCTGCCTTCTTCACTCTTGCAAGTCTTTTCGTTGTTAAGTTTTCTTTGCTTTGACTTTCTTTATTTATGGTTATTTTCTACAAAGTTATACAACGTGTGATCGTAGTTGTGGCACTGAGCTACAATCATTGTTAGCATAAATAACCATAAACGAATAGCAAAGCAGATAAGGGAAGATAAAAAAACCCTCATAAACAAAGCTTTTAAGAGGCTTAATTAATAGTTTACTCCTCTAATTTGTTAGTTTGATTTATTTAGGTCCCCTTATTATTTTTTGGTTCAATTTAGTCATCAAAGTATTTTAAAAAGATTCAATTTGGTTCTCCAATTGTTTAAAAAGATTCAATTTTTTAAAAATAAATAAATTTAGTCCTCCTATTTTTTAAATGATCCAATTTTTTCCCCTCCAATTTGAGACTAAATTAGTAATTAAGTTTAACTACAACTTATATATACATGTTAAATAATTTTTTATAATTTATACACCAAACCACTCCACTTAAAGACTCGAATTATTTTATTTTTTTACATTTTTTACATTCTACCTAAATGCTCAATTTTTTTACATTTAGTTGGAGTGATTTGATGTATAAATTATAAGAAAAAGTTAACATGTATATATAAGTTGTAATCTAGTTTAAATACCAATTTGGTCACGAATTGGAGAAGACAAAATTGGATCTTTTTAAAATATAGGGGGACTAAATTGAATAAAAATCTTAAGTAAATGGACTAAATTGATTTTTGTTTTAAAAAAACTTTTTAAACTAATGAAGGAGAAAATTGAACATTTTTAAAAAAATTGAAGGACTAAATTGAACCCAAAAATTATAAGGGTACCAAAATAAATCAAACCAACAAATTAAAGGAATAAATCATTAATTAAGCCCTTTTAAAAATATAGTGTTTGCTTTGTCTCTTGGAAGAAAGAGGAAAGGTGATTATGGAGAGAAGGGGTGTGGTTTTATCAGTGTCATCACCCTTGGTATTCTACTTTTACTCGGCGGGCATTGCCGAGCTTTCGCCAGGTTATCGTCTTAGGCAAATGGGGTCTTAGGTATTTCATTAGTGAATGTTTGTCTTTATGTTGTCTTAGACATTTTAGCAATGGACATTTTTTTTTATTTCCCTTGAGGTTTTTCTTGAGGTGACCTCAATGATAGCTTTCCATTAAGTTCTCCTATTTTCTAGCCTCTATTTTGAAGGAAGTTTGTAATGCGATATGGTCCATCTCAATTAGGTGTGAGGCTTCCTTTAGCTTAAAGTCTAGAGTGTCGCTGAACTTTTCCCAAACTAGATCTACCTTTTGAAACTCTCTCTCTTGACCACGAGTATTGTAATATCGGTTATTGTTAACAAAAGAAGAAGATGAACATCTTCCTTCAAAAAAGAGTTTTGATGATGATGATGATGATGACTTATGGAGAAATGTTGAAGACATAAAGAATGCATGGAGCTTGGATTCAAAAGATTAATTCAAGACTTAATAATTTAATTATTTAAGTCTTGTAATATGTGTTTGTTATTTAAAATAGTTAAATTAGTTGGTCAAAAGGCAGAACCCAAGCACTAGAGCACTACGAGAAGGTTTTATTTTTACAAAAAACATTGTGATGATCGATTATCACTTATGATAATTGATTATCATAAGTATTTTTTTAAGAGAGGTGTTTTTATCTCTTGTATGATTCAACAGAGGTGTTTTCTAAACCTTAAAAATTCTTATATGTGATTGTATTTGTGATTTATTTTAGTGATTTAGTTAATCTCATTTTTTAGAGATTAACAACTAGACGTAGGGTCTTTTGATAGAACCAATACAAATACCTTGTGCAATTTTCTTTTCCCTACTCTCTTTATTTTATTGTGGTTATTAAAATAAAGGAAATAATTTTAATTGATCTTTGATATTAAAAGGGTAATTTTTTTAAAGAATAATTTTTATTAAGAACCTAATTCACCCTCCCTCTTGGTTTTTGACCACACACAAATCATTTCGTTGCACGATTTCAAACAATTAGTATTAGAGCTTGTTGTGATAGTTTTTCAAATTTTTCGAAATTGGTTGGACAAAATGAAACTTTTGTAGAGGGTGCGTCAATTGACAAACCTCCTCTTTTTACTGGTGAAAATTATTCTTTTTGGAAAGTTAGGATGCAAATATTTTTGGAGTCTATTAATATAGGTATTTGGGATGTAGTTTTAAATGGTCCTTTTATTATGATAAATGTCAATGATATTCAGCAAACTAAAGCCTTTGCTTAGTGGACTGCAGATGAAAGTAGAAGAGCCCAATATGACGTGAGCGCAAGAAATATAGTATCATCTGTTTTAACCCTTGATGAGCTTTAGAAGATATTTGTTTGCACTAGTGCATGTGAAATGTGGGAGATTCTTTGTTTGGCTCACGAAAGAACAGACGACGTAAAATGAGCTTGGAAGAACTTTCTTATCCAAGAATACAAAATGTTTCGTATGTAGCAGGGAGAAAGCATTTACGATGTGCATAAGCGATTCACACACAACATCAACCATCTTGTTGGGTTAGGTATAACTTTCGAAACTGATGAATTGAATATAAAAGTTCTAAAATCCTTGAAAAAGATTTGGCAGCCAAAGGTGATGGCCATCACGAAGTCACAAAATCTTGCAACAATGTCCATGGCGACTCTCTTCAGAAAGTTAAGGGAGCACGAGCTTGAACAGGGCAGATTAAACGAAGAAGGAGATCGAGTAAGAAAGAAAATTATTGCCTTTAAGTTCGAGGTCGTCAAAAGAAAAAAGCCCAAAGAAGTAGAAGATTTTGATGACGATGAGAATACGAGTCTGATGATAAAGAAGTTCACAAAGTTTATGAAGAGCAAAAATAGAGAACATCACAAAAGGTATAAAAATGAAAACCAAAACTTTGTTTCAAATTACAATTACTATGAATGTGGTCAAACAGGTCATGTAAAAGCAGACTGCCCAATACTAAAAAGGGTAAAGAAAAGAAGGGAAAAGTTTTTTAAGAAAAAGAAATGGGAGGATAACGATTCAAGTTCTTCTTCAAGCTCATACAACTCTAGTAATGACAATGACTATGATTCTTTATATGATTCATTTCAATAACTACTTCATAAATCTAGTAAATTAGATATTTCTCACAAGAAATTAAAATATGATTTTAAAGAGTTACAAAGTAAGTTTGAAAAGTCTCTTGAAGAAGAAAAAGTCTTAAAAAATAAAATTTAATTTTAGAAAATAAAGAGACTGAAATTATCGAATGTGCATCTTGCAAAAGCTATGTTTTTTATTTAAATATTCTAGAAAAACAACTTGAAGATGCATTAGAAAATAAAACTTTTGAAAAACCATTTTTTTTTAGAAAAAAGAGTCGAAATAGAAATAACCATGCTCCTAAAAACAAAAATAAATATAAAAGAAGTCATAGGGTATGGGTAGAGAAAGTAACAACTCATTATAGGAATATAAATTGTGTTACATGTTTCTATTGTATGCAAAAGGGGTGCACTTCAAATAAATGTAGAATCAAACAATTTGACGTTCGTAATGGAAGGTACGCTTGGATTCCTATTATAAAGTAACCTGTTTCTAACCTCTAAGGACCCAGATAAGTATTTGGGCACCAAAATGTTATTGTTTTCTGTCTTGTAGGTTATTTCAAATTTAAGAACGTTTCTATGGTATCCTAGTATGTTTTATGATGTTAGAAAAGATATAAGCATATTGAATGTTAGTAATGTGTCTTAAATTGTGAATAAATGACCATTTTTATTGTTTTTCAGAAATCACCATGAAAATAATTGATTATTTCAAGTCATAATTGATTATCATTATGAAATAATCGATTATTATGAAAAATAATTGATTATCTGATGTTCTGGAAATTTTTGAGAAAAACTGATGAACTAATAGTCAATTATCAATAGTCATAATCAATTATCCTGTGAAGTTGAATACGAAAGCTCAAATTTTTTACCATTTGTATTAGTTTTTCAAACATTTAAATTATTGGCATTCATAAATGGAAATTATAAAAATCATTTTTTTAATCTTCCCTTATTTAAATAAACTATTGTTTCTCTAAACTTTAGAGTCTCTCTTAGATTTAGGGAGAGTCTTTGATTTAGGGGGAGTATTTGTTTTTATCAAAAAAGGGAAATATTACATGTAGGGGGAGTTTTATCTCTTGAACTATTTTTTTCTATCAAAAGGGGAAATTAAGTTATCTGATTTAGGGGGAGTTGTCTAAAGAATTCATTTTTTATTATGATAAAAAAAGGGCAGATATATTTGTGTTGATATCTTGTAATAACGTATTTTGAGGGGAAGATATATGTTTATTGATGTCTTGTAATACCTTGTGTTTTAAAAAGGGGGAGAAAAGTAATTTATCTCTCTTTTGAGCTAATTGCTCTTTTCTCTTAAATTGTTTATGAAGAATAGGACATATCACAAGTCTTCAACAAAATTTGGCCATCATAAAAAAGGGGGAGATTGTTGACAAAAGAAAAAGATGGACATCTTCCTTCAATAATTTTCCCTTTATTTAGGTTCATATAGACAAATGAATCACAGGGGAATAATAAGACTATTGAAATAGTCTTGTGCTTAAGTCAATTCAATATATGCAATTTGCTTCCAAGGGACCAATAATTTGAACTTTACACATTATTATACACACATACATGGATTAAGCTTTACTCTTCACTAACCCATTTTTCTCTTTACCCTCAAAATAATTAAAAGTAATTAAGGTGGTATGAATGGAGTTAGCTAGGCACATTATTTGTACAATATATTACTCAATGTTCAGTTGTTAGTAAGAAGTCTCTGAAATTATATATACATATGGCTTGTTCAACCAATTTTTACTTTAGATAGGAAAGGAGCATTCATTATTTTCCTTTGTTATATTTATTATTGTTATCCTAAAATAATGTATGAATTATTTTAGCTTGATTAGACCCCATTTCCAATGGATAAATCTTAGATAGACATGCCAAGAAACACACATTAATATATGGATGACTTAAACAAATTTTTGGACTTTGCATTTGTTAATACTGGTGTAATAGGGAAAATCGTATGTCCGTGTCAAAAATCCAACTTTAACAAATGGTAGGATCGTGAAGTAGTGTATGACCACTTGATTCTTAAACCTTTTCTAAAAGGATATACAATGTGTCTTCTACATGATGAGAGAAGAGGAGTAAATGAGGCAGATGAAACATGTGTAATGTCGCAAAAAGATAATGAAATAATTCCTGCTAATATTAGACGATATTATTCGTTTACTTTTAGAACCTCTTAACAAATTTGCCTTTATAGGGAACTTTTGGTTAATTATGCAAATGTGGAACAACTCTAATTCCCTTTTTCATTTTGGTTCATTGTAGGTAGTAAAAACACTTGCTTATTATGTCACTATCTACAACACTATCTTCCTTATAAATGTAAGTTATTATAGCACATACTTTATTCCTATATATAGAACAATCTGCTTCTATGTAATGTTACTTCTGCAATCATGTTAGTATAGTGTGTGATCTAATCAACAATGTCAGTAGTTTATGTTCTTTATTGTGTTTCACTTTTAAGCTTGCAAGCAAATCTCCATTTAATAGTGTTTGTATAATGGAAGGTTTGTTAGAGTTAATTAATATATATATATATATATATATATATATATATATATATATATATATATATATATATATATATATATATATATATATATTAATGGCCTTTCCCATTTGAATTAAAGGGACAGCAATTTGAGTGGCTTCAGTAGTTCATGTATAATGAAATCAACAAACTATTGTTAGGTCTAAACTCCAAACTTTTGAAGCTTTCTTTCCATTCCAGGACCATCCTGATATCTGATTCTCAAATGAAGAGTTGTCTCCAAAACATAAAGCAATATTTTACCAATTTTGGACAATCACGTGTGCTTAATAGAGTTCAGCAAATTGATGATACTTGTGATCTTCTTTGTTTACGATAAACTAAACCCTTATCGTTATAACCAAACACTGTCAATAACTCCTTCCTCCTTTAATTCTTCAGTGGTAGCTTTAGCAATGAGAATTTCCCTTTCTTCCTCCCTAGATTGTTGCGGTCTCTATAGGGTTCTCCTTCTGCATCATAAACACTTTCATCTGCATGAGTTTTCTCATCTGTTATTACATCAGAAGCTATTGTCTTAGAAATGTTCGTACTACCAATATAGAACTTACACTACTTGAAGGGCTATAGTAGTTTCTTTTGAGGCTATATTCGAGCTCTTCTAACACAAAATCCCTTTTTAGTATGTCATTATATATGGAAAATATTAAGAATTTTGTTGGGACAGGAGGTGATATTCTTAACATTTATCTTGCTGCATGAAGCCTTATGATTCCTAACATTATCCTTGCATGCATCTCCCACGTCTACATTGGGTTTTTTATCTGATATTTTGATAAAAACTTGTAAAGAGGCCAATGATCACGTCTTGTAGGACTTGTTAGCCAATGATCAAGTGCTTAAGGAAACTTCAGTACAACTGTCTCTGATCTAGAAATTTGAAAAGAAAGAACTATTCACGTTAATGACATAAGATTATATTACATTAAGGTGGTATACTAACAAACTTAAGCAAAACAACATTATTGAATTAATGATTCGATAGAAATTTGGTTTGTCATGTTTCTTCAAATGTCGTATACACCTTTGGAATCATAAATTACAAAAAATAAATGATAAGCAGAAGCTCAACTTTCTTATATGTTCACCTATCAAATAATCTAAGATAGGCATCAAATTCTAAATCAGATATATTGTTAAATGAAGCCTAAAAGGGTCGTGTAATTAGGTGGTAGCAACGAGGTTTAACCCTAGACAGTAACGGGGTTTAAACCCCAAGCAGTAACAGGACTTTTGAAAATCTTAAGCAGTAGTGGAGTTTAAAAATCTCATAGGCACATTACAAGAAATATGATTATTATCTACGCCAATATTTCGTAAGTAATGTACATTTTTCGTAGATAATTTATATTTATCTATGAATTACCTATAAAATAAATTTCGTAAGTAATTGGCGGGTAGGCAACTCCTATTTTAGTTTCTATAAACACTTATTTCAATCTCAAGCTTGACTTTGGGTCTTGAGTTTGGTAGTAGAGTTTGGTACTAGAGTTTGGTCCAAAGGCCTATGATAATTGTTGATTTGTGACAATTGAACTTATCCTTTCATATAAAAGTAGTCAAGTCAATACAAAAATTTTTACCGACACAATGTCCTATATATAATCTATTTTTTAGTAAATTTTGATCAGTAAGGATACCCCTTGAAAAGTTTATCATACATAGAGTAATACGGTGACCAAGAGAAAAGAAATTGATATTGTCTAAGGAAAAAAAAAAAAAAGAGAGAGAAATTTAAACTTGGATTTAATTCATCAGCGATTCCATCTTTCAACAATCCAAACTCTCAAAATTTAGTCAAAATCCCAAAAAGTAAAATTGTTACGTGAATAAAAAAAAAAACTAGTCGCCTTTATCCTTTTAATTTAACATTGTCAGTGGAAAAAAATTTCATCTCGATTAGAGAACTAAAGATGCCAAGCAACATTCACTATGAGGTAAATTTGAATGTCTGTAGTAGAAGCACCATTCTAATTCAAAATTATTGACACACCTATTGGCACTATTCCATCAACAAGAACATCAAATCCAACAGGTTCACTAACATCCACTCCTTTCAGTTCTGCATTGTCATAGACACCTTTGTACTTACAGAAATTGCATTACCAATTAACATTGAATTAAAAAACAGTAATCAAGTGGCAAAATTCCTTTGCTCATCTCTAGGAAAGAGTCGGCCTTTTGGTCCTCACCTATGAGTGGCATGCTTCACTTGCTCCATTCCATCTTCTATGCTTTCATTTTCTTCTTTATTTTCTTCACTTCCATTCATTTATGATGTTATAATGCCCATTTTATTTTGATCTTTCATCAGACCATCACTCTCCTTCTCTATAACCTCTCAAAGTGAACATTCACGTCTAGATATCTTGGATATCTTAATGTCCAACGAGGATCTTCTCTAAGTTTTCTTAACAAATCCAACACCATATTTCTTAAAACTAAAATGAACTTACATCATTCTTATATTATATAAAAGTTATGTAAGACTTGTTTCACATGAAAGGTTGTGTTATAGTTTACTTTGAAACTCATTGTCATGTGAGAAACACAACAAATATAATTTGTTAAGAGGTTGTTTTACATTAGTTTCATAACGTGTAAAGACAAACTATGTACAAATTTAATTTAATAACAAAATACTATTTTTAAAAATAATTTTAGAATGAAAAATATATTTAACTTAATTTTTTTTTTGTTTTGAAATAGTTTAAAATGATTATCTATTAATATTTAAAATTATTCTGTCATCCTAACCTTAGTTTTCTTTTGGTGCATTCACTCTTCTTCCTTTACTCTTGAGCTACATTTTCTCATTTCCCCCTCTCCCACCACATTTGCAACCGGAAGTTAGTTATAGGCAAATAAGAGTGAGTTTAGAAAACAATAATAAAATATTGGATTCAATTTAACATCTATAACAAAATGCATAATATATACAAATCTATAAATCCCAAATATTATATCAACATTCCCAATAATCCTTTAATTAACAATTTGATTTCAATATCTTTTATAAATTAAAATTTCATTTTCAAACTTATTTAACTAAAACTTTAACATTGTGTTTGTGTTTGGGCAACTTATCAAAGAGCCATGGTGATGTGATCCCACCAAGCATACATGATCCTTCAAGTCCAACATCCAGTGGAAGCCTATTAAGAGGCTAGACAACAAGGTCTATGATGAGAAAGATTCAAATGGGTATTCCTCTAATTGACCATCAAGACCAAAGCTTCCACACATTATTCACATGGGCTAAGGAAATCACCAAGATATTAAGGATTATATGTAATTGCAGTAGAATAGAATTTATTTTAGGCCAATGTTTAGGCCTTGTTTTCCAATAATACATAAGACATGAAATGAACATAGGATGGGGTTTCAAATTGGGCTTGGCCCATTTCTATTCATACATGGCTGAGACTACCAAAGATAAGGCAAGGCAAGGATTCTCCTTTGCTTCATGGTTTGACTAAGGTTGGTCATCACATCCAAAGGCCAAAAACACTTTTTGTTCTTCAAGCCAAGATCCAAGGGGCGTGACATTGCCTCCTTCTCCAAGCTTTCACCAACGACCAAGATTAAGGCCCACTTCATCCAATGGCTCTCCTTTCTCATGTGTAAATGGCTTCATATAAAAGCCAAAAATTCACTCATTTGTATCACTCTTGAATTTTTGTGCAATAGAAGCCAATGAGTTGAGAACACTCCTCACTATTGCCACTTGAGAGTCATCTTTTATGAGAGCTTACTCTCTTTGCCTCTAGCCCCCTTCCTAAGCTAGAGCCAATTCTAAATCATCACCCTTTCACCTATCCATGGCAAGCAAGAGCCTACAAACTTGCCTCCCACTATTCCATGCTTCCTCCATCATTTCCGTTGCACTTAGAGCTCACATGTCTCGGCCAAGCTCCATCACATGGTGACTTTGTTCCATGAAATGTTTCATAAATAGAATGAAGTTTATGTGGATTATATGATCGCCAAATCTAAGACAAAGACAAACATATTGTTAATCTGCAAAAGTTGCTTGAGAGGATAAGAAAGTTTAAGATAAGGCTAAATCCTACTAAATGCACATTCGGTGTAAAGTCCAGGAAATTTTTAGGATTTATTGTTAGCCAAAAAGGAATAAAAGTTAATACATAAAAGGTATGAGCAATTTTAGAAAAGCCAGTCCCTCAAACAGAAAAAAAAAGGTTCGGGGTTTCTTGGGCAAATTAAACAACATTATTAGGTTTATCTCCCAACTAATTGCGACCTACGAACCATTATTCAAGTTATTGCACAAGAATTAGGAGATGAAATGGAATGAGGATTGTCAAGTGGCATTTGAAAATATCAAAAAGTATTTGTAAGAGCCTTTTATGTTGCTCCCACCAATACCTAGGAGGCCCCTTATATTATATTTGACCATATTAGATGAGTCAAAACGACGAAGCGAGAAAAAAAGAGCTTGTTATTTATTACTTGAGCAAAAAATTCACAAGATGGGAACAAAGATACACGTTACTAAAGCAAAGTTGTTGTGCATTGACTTGGACTACCCATCAGCTAAGGCAATATATGTTAAGCCATACCACTTGGTCAGTTTCCAAGATGGACCCGATCAAGTATATTTTTGAAAAACTAGCTTTCAACGATAGAATAGGTCAGTGGTAGATGTTATTATCAGAATATGACATCATATATATCACCCAAAAGGCTATCAAGGGTTGTGCTTTAGCAAAACATTTGGCTTGTCATCTAATTCCAGATTACCATCCCATGCGACCTAAATTTCTCGACAAAGATATTCTTACTCTTCTTAATGAAAATGGAGGGGACTTGGATAACAATAAATGGGTGATGTTTTTTATGGCGCTTCTAATTCACTGGGGCATGGAATTGGGGTAGTACTCATATCTCCAGAAAAGTAATACATATCGATGATAACAAGGTTGTGTTTTAACTACACAAATAATGTTGTAGAATATGAAGGTTATGCTATGGGGGTTCGAGCAGCGATTGAATCCAAGGCCAAGGTTTTAGAAGTATATGGAGATTTAACACTGGTAATTCCAAGAGAAGATAATCAGTTGGCAAATGCTTTGGCTACTTTGTTGTTGATGTTTGAATTAAATCAAGAAGAAAGTTTGTCATTAATAAAGATTAAAAGCCATGAACAACATGCATATTGCCACTTCATTCAAGAGGAGCTAGATGGCTAGCCTTGGTATTTTGATATCCAACGTTATCTTAAAGATCAAAATATAGAGCCTTTCTAAATATGCAGATAATATTAATGCACCACCAATGTCATTAAATGTATTAACAGCACCATAGCCTTTCTCAATGTGGGGAATGGATGTTATTGGGGTTATCTAGCCAAAGACTTTGAATGGATATTGTTTCATCTTAGTGACTATCGATTATTTTACTAAATGGGTTGAAGCAGCCTCTTATGCAAATATAACTAGGAATGTGGTTATAAAGTTCATAAAGAAGGAGTTGGTTTGTAGGTATGGGCTTTGTAGCAAGATTATTATCGATAATGCTACCAATTTGAACAATAAGTTGATGAAAGATGATTTCAAGATTCAACATCATAATTTCTCCCCTTATCGCCCAAAGATGAATATAGCAATTGAGGCTGCAAATAAGAATATCAAGAAAATCATACAGAAGATGGTGGTAACCTATAAAGATTGGCACAAGATGCTCCCCTTTGTTTTGCACAGATATCGTACTTTTGTCCGAACATCAACTAGGGCAACTCCATTCTCATTGGTATATGGGATGGATGCGGTTCTTCCTTTTGAAGTAGAAATCACTTCCCTTAGAGTGTTGATGGAAACACAATTAGAAGAAGCATACTAAATTTAAGCTCGGTTTGATCAGCTAAACCTCACCAAAGGAAAAAGACTAAATGTCACATGTCAAGGTCAGTTATACCAAAGAAGAATGAGAAAGGCCTTCGAGAAAATGGTTTGTCCTCGAGAGTTTCACAAAGGCGACCTAGTATTAAAGAAAATCTTGCTCGTTTTAAAAGATCATAGAGGAAAGTGGACTCCAAATTATGAAGGGTCATTCGTGGTAAAGAAATATTTTTTCTAGAGGAGCCTTGTTTCTTGCTAAGATGGATGGACATGAATTACCTTTCCCTGTCACTTCCGATGTAGTCAGGATATATTATGCTTGAAGGGCCTGTCTATGAAAGGATTTGAGCATTACTTATTTTAAAGGTTTGCTAGAATCTGCATATGCTTCTTTTCTTTTTTTTACTATACCTTTGATGATATCCTTGGATTACATTGTTGTTTTTTTATAAAAAAAAGAAACCATTAGCTTCATTCATAGAGTGATTAAGTTCTACAAGTTTTTTATTGAATCAAGTCCTAAAGGGTGTCACAAAAGTAAAATACGACTAAAAAGGTTGCATGTTAGGGTAATTGTTTTCCTTAATAAATCATCAATTAAATTATCATTTGAGTTTTAGAGCGGATAAATTTTTTAGTTTTCTCCTTTCATTTTATGCATTCATGCATAGTCATGTCTTATATATATACTACCACTCATGTTTATTTCTTTGTTGAACTCTAGTTTTTCGTTGATCTTTTGGGTAAAACCTAACTTCTGTTGGCACTCATACTTTCACTATCAGTTCAAGCCTAGCTTGGGTTGGCCTATACTTTTTTTTTGTTGCAATGAAAGTCCAACATCCAACTGACACCAACTTTAAAAGTCCAGCATTCGACTGGCATCTACATTAAAAGCCCAACATTTGATTGGCATCAACATGTTTATTTCCTGCTAAAGTTCAACACTCGACTAGCACCTGCATTTAAAGTCTAGCATCGACTAGCACCCGCATTAAAAGCCCAACATCCGACTAGCACCAACATGTTTATTTGTTACTAAAGTACAGTATCTGACTGGCACCTACATTTAAAGTCCAACATCTAGAACCCGCATTAAAGTCCAGCATAAGACTGGAACCAACATTTTTATTTTGTGTTAAAGTCCAACCCCCCAACTGGCACGTGCATTAAAAGTACAACATCCGACTGACACCTTCATTATAAGTCCATCATTCTACTAGCACCTTCATTTAAAAGACTAACATCAGACTAGCACCCTTGCTCCCATTCCTTTTTAATTTTTAATTCAAGGTTTTCAACCCACTTTACGTTTGCTTTTTCTTCTTTTTCTTTAAAAGACAGACGGAATTCGTGTTTATGTCTTTACTTACCCCTTTACCATGACACTATGAGAACTTTATTTTCATATTGTCTACTAAAGAAAAAGAGGGGCAACTGTCAACACTCAATTTCGTCCGTATAAGATAAGTAGGATAAAAAAAAATCACAAATCACAAATAATTGATTTTACCCTAAAAGAAAACAAAACAAAGTTTATATTTTTATAATTAATATATTTAAATATCAAAATAAATTAAGGGAACAGTACAAAATAAAAAGTATATTTAAAATAGTAATAACAATGGAAATGTAATTAAATACTACAAGAAAATGTTTCATTAGTAATAAAGTGTAATGACTAAAAGTTGTTAGTTTCTATAATGATCAATTTAGATACCAATTTAAAAACTAAAAAAATTATTAGTTACTAAAATAATCACTATTATAAATAAAAAAAATTATAATTAGTCACTAAATTGGTCAGTAATTAATTAAAGACCAATTTAGAAATTAAGTCATTTTGGTAACTAAAACCTAGATAGTTAATTTTTAGCGACCAATTTCCTTTGGTAGCCAAAATCATGGTAGCTAATTTAAAAACCAATTTAGTGACCAATTATAATTTTTTATTCATAATAGTAACTATTTAGTAACCAATAACTTTTTACTTTGTGAATTGGTATCAAAATTGGTCACTATAGTGACTAATAACTTTTAGTCACTAAAATTAGTTACTAAAGAAGCATTTTCTTAAAACTATTTTTATATAATAAAGAAAAGAAAATTATATCAATAAATATATATTTTAATCAAATCTCTAAAACAATAAAATATGGTTTTTTTTACCGTTAATAGGTATTTGATTCAGGAAAATATCCTAAGACAAGATTTAAAGAATGCTTTTAAACTTTGTGAAAAGGAGTCTACGATAGTTTGAAATTAATTTGGTTTAGTAAACAAAATAAGATAATTGTTTTCTCCTTCGATATTCACTCTCCAAAAAATGAGTTTCTCTTTCACTTTTATCTCACCAACAATCCCGGACTCGCTTGATAATCATTTTTTTCATAACTTTAATTATCATGACGACTTTTAAACTCGTTGATAATGATTTTTTTCATATCTTTAATTATCATGTCCAGTCTTTGACTTTCTTGATAATCATTTTTTTCATAACTTTAATTATCATGTCGAATCCCGGACTCACTTGATAATCTTTTTTTCATAACTTTAATTATCATGTTGAGTCTTGGACTCGCTTGACAATCATTTTTTTATAACTTTAATTACCATGTCGAGTCCCAAACTCGCTTGATAATCATTTTTTTTTCATAACTTTAATTATCATGTCGAGTCTCGGACTCCACTACACCATATTTCACTTTAGGAAACACAAAATTTGCCAACACATCTAAAAGTGTTGCGTAAACATATAAAAGACAACGCTTTTATAGGTGTACTTTAAAAACGATCAAAGACCACACTTTTTTATAAATGTGGTTTAAAGATTACCAAAACCAACATATTATAAAGTGTTAGCTTATTTATACCACACTTTTTTAAGTGTTGTCACTAAAATGTGCGGCCGAAACGAAAAAATGTGGCCTTTTTACAAGTAACCTTAATGTAATTACAAAAAAAAATTCTTAAACACATTCAGAAAAACAGCTTACTAGCCAATTTATGTTTTCACTTTTCACCCTTAAAACTTTTCACCTTCCCCCTTCTTTCACATTTCATATTTTCACATTTCACTAGCAAAAAACAAAAAATTCACTTTCTCGTTTTCACTTCGCCACTTCTCTCCCACTTCACAACTTTTCTTCCTCCCAACAATGTCAATTCGTGAGCGTCTCCTCCTAGTGCATCTCCTGCATTTACTTAGGTGCGTCCCTATGTCTTGTATGTTCATGTTGGGATACTAATTTAGGATTTTAATGGTGAAATTAGGATAATAATTGGTTTTACTGCAAAAACGGGTCTGATAATGTTTATGTATTTCCTTTGTCATGTGGTACTGTGATTAATGCAACAAAGGGTGGAAAAGGTGAGTAGTGACATTTAAGGTGATGTGGGTTTTGTTGGCCCTGTTTATATGTAAAGTGAAGGACCATGAGTTTTACTGTATCGTGCTTTTTGATTCCTGTGAAAAATAAAAATAGGGAAATTCATTTTCAATATGTTATTCTGCTTGTTCCTGGCATCGCATTATTTTTTAACAATTCTTTTCAACTACGAAAGAAAAAAAAAAAATCCAACTGCATAAACACATTTTGAAATTCTCTGAATAGATTCTACCGAAAATTAAAATTATCTTTTCATAGAACTGTCCCTCAGCTTGGATTATTATTGGAACATAGCATCATCCCAAATTCATTTTCTTTTAGTTACTTTCTCCAATTTTCCTATCTATCCTAGTTTTCAATTTGAGAGATATTAAAAATCATAAAATTATAATTGTTTCCCTCTTTTCTTCCATTAAGTACATATACAAAACTTTCTCTTATCACTTTTACTGATTTTAGAACTATTTTTACTGATTTATAGTTAGGGGTGGACAATAATAACTTAATTGCACCAAACTATAATTAACTGCACCATAATATACCGAAAAAAATTGAACTATTAATAATAATAACTGAATTATACTATTTTTTTAGTTTAGTTTTAAGAAACTGAACTTTTAAATTTGCAGTTGAGTTAACTGCAAAACCTCAGGCTTACCATCTCAAACTTTAACTTCAATTCTTAAACCATACCTTAACTCATTCAATTCCCAAATCAAACCCTAACTCATTACCACTGTGATGCACACACTTTTACTTTCATTCATTCATTATGCTAATTCCTAATTCTTTTTTCTTCTAACAAATTCTAAACTGTCATTGTTTATTTTTTCTTCTTAATTAAAATCTTGTGTACCACTAACACTTATATTTTAATTTTAGGATGTATTTTAATATTTTTAAGGATTTTGAAAAGCATTTATGAAATTGAGATCACTGCATGATAATATATATAAAACGTTCGCTTATTTATAAATTATAATATTTTCAAAATATTTTATTATCTTCTATTTCAAACACAAAAATATTAACTGCTTCATGTTGAACTTCACATTGCATGATACAGTTTTAATTTACATGATTTACTAACTTTTTTTATGTGGTAAATTCAATAATTTAATAGATTAATTTTTAAGAAACATATTTTGTTCTGTTTAATCAATTTTTAAATAATAAGTGGTGAGCCTAGCCAAAATTAATCTTGGGTATTATTTTTTCTTTTTTCTTTAAGATTTTTTTTAAAAATCCAATACAATTCTAAAGTAATTCAAAAATAGTTCACAAACCTTTCAGGTCAAGAATAATGCAGATTGAAACATGTTAAGATACATAATTCAATTCATATTTTAATTGAGTGCAGTTCAACAATTCAGTACAGTTCAGTGCAGTTTTGTAGAATAAAAAATAGTTCAGTTCAGTTTAAACAAACTATTGTTTAGTTTAGTACAGTTTTTATCAGTGCAGTGCAGTTCACTTGCTTTTGTCCATCCCTATTTATAGTTATATAATTATGCTATTGGTTTTCACGTGGTATATAATGTCATTTCCTATAAACAATATCTTAAGAGACTTCAAAAATAATCATAAAGAATATATAAAAGCTAATCTTTAAGTAAGTGCAACATGTTTTATTATATACCAAAAATCTATTTCACACCTGCATCACGCTTAGTATTCCAATAAATACCAGTTAATGTATATATCACGCTTAGCTTAGTATTCCAATAAATATAAGTTAATGTATATATAGCAACCTAAACAAAGATTATAAAAAGTCAAATTCTAGGTATTTCGGAGGGTGTTATCCAACGTAACATTAACGCATTGTATTTCATATATACATTAAAAGTGGTGCAGTATATTTTATTACTTTGTTTTGTATGATATGTATGAGAGGGTCTTGGGACATTCTATGGACTGGCTTTAGGTCCAACGATTAAGGTTAGGCCCTTAAATATAAAGAGCAGAAATAAGTGGGCTTTACAATTAATATTATAAATGCAAAATATCCACAAAGAATATAGTATCTATGATTATTTAGTATTTACAAAATTCAAATTCAAAATTTTATAACGTATTAAAATCAAATTTAAATAAGTTCCACGACTTATAATTTATATTATATTTTATTTTATTTTATTTTATATATATATATATATATTAGTATAATCAACGTGAAAATGTATTTTATGACAAAAACTTAATAAAATTATCATAATAACTATAAAAATATATACAAAGGATGTTAATGTTTTTTTACGTGGCAAACAGATTGTTATGTCACTACTTCGCTTTAAGACGCATTTTGTGTGATGAATAACACGTTTAAAAAACATGAAAGATCTTCATCTTCGTCCTTCTTGCGTGGGGTGCAACTTCCCCTTCTTCTCTTGAGATGAGTCACCTATAGTCGCTCCTAGAGCCATTGGTATCGCTCGTTGGCATCGTTGCCACAGCTTGCATCTACGCTTTTCTTCCACGCTCGAGACCTCAAATCTAGCCACCACTCTACCACCCCAATTGTTTCATCCGTTCAAAGTTGTCATTGGTGACACTAGTCGGGGTATAAGTGTTTGTCGACGTCAACTACGTCAACCACCATGTGAAACCCTTGTATTTCTCCTCGTTCACATGTGTTCTTCCTCAAGCTTCCATGCCTTCTTCATTTCATGAGCCACACAGGATCCACCACTATTGGCACAACGACTTTCACAATCAGGCGCCCTTGGAGGTGTCATTCATGTGAGAGCTGTGTGGAGCTGTTGCTCCATTTCCCTTTTAATTTTTTTTTGTTTTTTCTGATTGGTTGTTCTTCCCTATTTAGGGTTGTTTCTATTGATTATGAAGAATGTGTAGTTTATGTTGACTCGTGAGTGTTGTTGTGACTTGAAAGGAGAAAGGGAAATGGATCTTTGTTTTTGGTTTTGTATAGTGTTGATTGATGGACGGGTGCGTGAGAGGGAAGAAGAGGATGAAGGTTGAAGATGAACTATTGAGTTTTGTGGGTGAAGAGAAGTAGAGGGAAGATGAAGGTGTTGGAAAAAAGGATTAATGTTATGCGAGGATGAAGATGGTGGTTGGTGTTGGGTGTTGACGCGTGTTGGTTTTATGAAAAGGAAAACAATGTAGTGTGTTTTTGTAGTGATTAGCGTTGATGGAAGAATTTGTGGTTGAGTTGGGTAATGGAGATGAATAGTGGTAACGAAAGAATAATAGGTCTCAATAATGTATAGACGGAGTTTATGGGTCTTATGTGATGGGGATGTGTAATGGGTTCTGAGGTTGGAGAATGCATGTGAGGATTGGTGGTGATTTCTACTGTCTCCAAACTAGGTATTCCACTATGCGATGATTACAACAATGCTTCGGTTATTGTGGCGCAACGATTGTGGATGAAGCTCGATGGAGATGGAGATGGAGAAGATGCTCTAGACTTGTGATTAGAATGCGAAGTAACTTTGAAGTGCAAAGTTGCCACCTGTACCAACCAAAATGCTGACATGGAACATCAGTTGCCATGTCAACAGAAATACTAAGACTGTTAGTCATTGAGGACTGATTCCATGAATTTCAAAAGGATAAGGGCCTAACTAGAGCAAACTTTTAAACATGGACTAAAACCAAAATTGTTTAATAGTTTAAGGACCAAAAATGTTGTTAACCCTAATTAAAAATAGAGTACGTTCACTTTTTCTCTTTATTTAGAGTCATTTTAGTGTTTTGAGGTGCATGTGGCTCTAAGATCCATGCATGGACCTCAAAATAGTTCAAAGTGAATCTTTGTTTAATTGTGATTGTGGTGATATGCTAAGTTTTGTTATCTGATGTTTGTGTAGGTAGTTAGAGCATCCTATGAGACTCATTACTTTAATAACACCTTTTGAATCATGGAGTTTCTACTCTAGTAATGTATGTTGATCTTTGATGAAATTGTATGATAGTTTATTGTGATTTTGGTTGACTTAGTTTAAATTTTTTATGAACTTTATTGAGTAAATTAGAAATTGTGAAATAATTATGTAAAATATGTAAAAGGGATAAAAGTACCAATTAGAGCCACTTGAGCAAATTGATATACTTGTCTCATTTATTGGCGAACTTGATAAAACCAGCTCCCAAGGGCCTAGTCGTTTGGTAAGAAAAATGGCTACTAGGCAAATTTATTTGAGGAATCTAGTAGCTCATAGTTGTTTGTTGTCATTGGGAAAGGACAGGGTTTGCTGAGTGAAAATGTGAGTTTTATTTCCAAGGCTTAAGTTGTTAAGTAGTCTTAGATTTCGTTAAGCGAGTATATCTCCAGGGGTGTCTCATTTAGCGAGAACACAATTCGCTGAACGAATGTGAGATGAAGGAGTAACTTATTTCTTGAATGTTGTTTGAGATTTAGTGTTGAAAATTTGTTGAGATTATAATGGAACAATATTGTTGTTGTATGAGTTGTATGAATATGGTTATTTCTAAGGAGAAGTGTCATATGGTATGTAGGGTCTTCCTTGAATAGGGATCTAGAGAGTGAAATCATACTAACTCCACTAAACTCACAAATTCATTTATAGAACAAAGTTTAGGTGGTGAGAGGAGGTTCTTGGTTTACAAGATCGCTATGAAAAATTGATGCGACTTAAAGGATAAAAGGAATTAACTCAATCGTGAGAAATTTAGATCGAGTGGAACCAGGGCGGTCGTTACATTACAATGTAAGGTTACATGATAGATGTAGGACTTCATGAGCATCGAACTCAACGAATGTTGTAATATTGATAATTGACATTATCCTGTTATTTTATTTATTTTTATATCTTATTGTGATTTTGATTTTGGATTTTATTTGATATTTTAGGTTTTATTTAATAAAAGTGGAAAAGATAAATGTGTGGATTATATTTGGCAAATAAGTGAAAATCTCAAAGATTTGGGAAGATTATCCACAAAATGAGTGGAATTTTGAATAGTTAAAGATTATCAACAATATCAGATATCCACACAGTTGGTTACTCGAATTACAAGTCAGAATAATTCAAAGATATGAAATCTCCAAAGATTAAAAGATATATACCAAGGATTATCTCTTACAATCTATTCACGTACCAAATCAAGCCAAAATTTTAGGGTTAGTCTAATTATGAAAGTCTATAAATAGAGGGCCTGGCACAGGTAAAACACACACTAGGAGATAAAGAAACTTTATATCTCTACATTTGAAGGTAGAAAGGCATTCTAAAGGATGGATGCATTCAATTTTAACATCAGTCTAGTATTCAGTACGCTTAGGAGTAGCTAACTCCCTCATTCACGGGGGTTGGGTGTAATGTATTCTTAATTCTTTATGAATTTCATTAATTAATATAATTATTTTCCATCACTATTGTGTTCTATTCCAACTTTAATTGCATGATAATTATTGATTACATATTTACGAGTATCTAATCATTAGACAAAATATAGAACCTAGACTAGAATAGACAACTAATTGATTGTGCATCTAGACATAGAGTATATCATTGGTCATTCATAACATCAAAATTTTGATCATTGATGCAAAGTTTTAAGGAAATGTTTAAGACATTAGGGTTCTTATAAAAATTTGGACTTACCGCTAAGATATAAGGGCGTGTTACATAAGGTGTGAATGCGAGAGTAAGAATTAGAAAAATATTGTTTGATGTTTTTGCTTTGAATTGGATCACGACACCCATTCCTAGTGAAGCTTTTGTCTGATATTTTTCTCAATCAAGTTCTTTGTTTCCATTGTGCCAATTCCTTTTAGTCCTTACAATTTAATTATGAATTTATTTTATTTTATCTCAATACCCTCAACAAATTTAAATTCTACATTGAATATAAATCAAACTAAACCATATTTAATTTTAATATTCAATTCATATAACTAGTCAACAAAAAATCAAATAAAAGGAAATAAAAGAAAATTACCTTTTTCTTTATCTTAGAAGAGAATGAATAAAAATTGAGAGCGAGAGAATGAATTTATGTCTAATTTTCTATTTTTTTAAACAAAAAACTAAAGAAGAAATGCAAGAGTAATAAATGAATAATACAATAGGTGAGAAACTTCAAATGAGAGAAAACAAAAAAATATCTCAATAAATTTTATTATTTTTATTATGTTTAATTTTTAATTTTATTATTTATTAATATTAAATATTATATTTTATAAAAAAAATCAATTTTAAAAATTTTAAAAAATAAAATAAAATAAATAAAAAAATCTTGGGGGGTACATGGCCCCCCTGCAGACCTTCTAAGGTTCGTCACTGGTCGACAGGTTAAGGTCGAACGAGGCTAACAAATCGAGGCCGAACGAGGCCGACAGACCGAGGCCGAACGGTTAAGGCCGAACAAGGTCGAGATGTCAAGACTGAAAGGTCGACATAAATCCAAGGTAAGAGGTCGATTTGAGGCCGAGGATCGAGGCCAAATGAGGCCAAGTTGTCAAGATTGAATAGTCAAAAGAATTTGAGGCCAATAGGTTGAAAAGTCGACTTATAGAGGCCGACAAGTTGAGGCCGACTTAATGGTTGATATGTTGCTCGCTAATGTCTTCCACTACTCCATTGCTCACCATGTTTCTGGTGGTTACAATGGGAGTAAGAGAAGTGGTTGTTCAGCCCCACGATGAGCGCCAAAATGTTTCGGTATAGGTTGGTCGAGTATTGTCAATTCCTTGGTAGATTGTCCTATGTCGCTTCTATCTCTTATCTATTCAGTCTTCAAGGTCTCTCGTTTATCTAAAATTGCTCGAATGGTACTTGCAGAAGGTACTCTGATGCTAAAGTCAGTAAGTGACCGATCGAAATGCATGTGTGTAAACAACCATACCTTAAACCTTTGTTTATAGTAGTTGTTGCGGGCTTTTACCTTTCTACTTGCCTAATCACAACCTAATCATATCTTAATTAACATTTATTGCTTGATTCGTGATTAATATGATTTGTCAAAAGGTGACGCAAGATAATCAGTCAAGAGTGATCGACTCAATGAGTGGTTGGACCAAGGGTGATTGATGAGTATCTTATGGTATCTATAACCATTGGTAGTTTTATTAACCTTATTTAAACTTGTCACTTTTTGGAACTAAATTCTTCCCCTCAGTGCCTTCTTCATTGTTTATGAAGCTTTACCTGATGTAGATTTGAACAAAAAAAAGGTTCAAACTAAGAAATAAGATAAAAAAAACCCTAAAGACCAGAAAACAAGAAACCAAAAATACGAATTGGGTCACTCGTGGAAACCTTGGTCATTGATGTGCTAGAGACAGAAAAGACCAACAAAGAGTAAACGACAATATTTAAGATGTAAGGAGAAGGTATTGTGGTAAAGGTGCATGGAGAAAGAGATGATGGATCTAAGAGAATAAGGGAAGTTGCTTTCGTAGGAAAAAGAAAAATATAGAGTAGAAGGATAGTGAGCTTCTCGAAGAGTAGAGGAAAATAGTTTTATAAATTATCATTATTCTTGATTATAAAATGTATTATCTATATAATTAAATTTCTTATACTTATTT
>Ga0209589_1003232_pt1 | contig 28575 bp, 9 predicted proteins | sample CowpeawhiteBW_FD_187525 | JGI IMG/M metagenome (GOLD analysis project Ga0209589, IMG submission 187525) | Root nodule microbial communities of legume samples collected from California USA - Cow pea white BW (SPAdes) (version 2) | ecosystem: Host-associated > Plants > Roots > Nodule | place: USA...
ACGAAAGTTGAAAGGTAAAAGTTATATCTTAGAAATGAAAGTAATTAAATTTAAAAGAATACAAAAATTGTGATGGTTAAAATTAAGTAACAGAAATAAAAATATTATTAACGGTTTATTTTAAATAATTTTTAAATATTTTTTTATGATATTTGTTATTTATACCGAACACTTCATATATAATGTTTCGTAGAAAAAATTTTCGTCAAGATCATGTTTATCTATGAAATTTTCGTGAAAAATTTATATTTTTTTTACTCACGAACTTGTATTTTATCTACAATCAATTTTCGTAGATAAAATAAAATAATCTATGAAAAAAATTTCGTAGAAAATTTTTCGTAGATAATCTCTAATTTTCTTGTAGTGGGTGAGAGTAGAAGTGGTGGTTGACAAGTGAAGAAGATTACGGTTTAAAACTAAATCTTTGTAATTTAGTAAAGATTTTAAAAACCTATACTACTTTTTAGAGGTTTAACACTAAACCTTTGTAATTTAAGGGAGGTTTTAAAAACCTATACTAATTTTTAAAGGTTTAAAATTAAACCTTTGTAATTTAACGGAGGTTTTGAAAACCTACACTATTTTATAGAAGTTTAACAGTAAACCTTTGGAATTTAACAGAAATTTTAAAAGCCTCAGTTAAGTTAATCCATTGCTAAGGTTATATTAACCTTTGCTAAATAACCCCCGTAAAATACAATTTTTTTTGTAGTGAGTGAAGGTTTCTTTGTTGTGGCTCAACACTAATATCACCGCCCAGCCACATAGGCGAAACTTGAATCCTTACTAAATCATCTTTCAATGTTCAACGTCAAATCTGGAACTCAACTACATTACTCCTAAGTTCCTTGAAAAACTTGCAATATCACCACAAACACATTAATTTTACACTTATCTTGTTTCTCTATTCCTTATTGTGTAATTCAAAGTAAAATGGGTCTGTTTTACAAAGAATTATATTATTTTCATGGATGATAAGTGTCGACAACGTATTTAAAATTAAGTAAGTTAGACACTTATCAAGCTAATAATAGATCAAAGTTTGAGATAGAGATGAAAACCAAAATAGAATTATAGTTTTAAGGACCAAAATCATAGTTAAGCCAATTTAATACTCATTTTTACTTTTCCATCTGAACATAAATAAAGATGAAATTATTGGAAGAAACAACATGTGAAAACACAAGTGCTTGAACAATGTATCATGTAGAAATGTAACACCAAAACATGAGGGCAACAACTTTGACTATCATGAACATTCATTGGTTAAATATGACAAAGATACAATTTTAAATAACAAAATTTGAAGCAACATAAAACAAAAAGTGAAGATATAGTTGTTTTGAAATTTGCTATGCGTTGGATAATTTAGAATTGGTAACCTAATACGTCGCAATACTAAATTTTAATTGCCCAATATGTGAACAATAAGAAACATAAAATTATTAAAAGAAAAAAAGTAGTCAAAATGAAGTACTTGAAAACAATGTAGCATGGAAAAAATTAACACCAAAACATTAATGTGTAACATCCCAATTAGATATTACTAATTTTAGTGAAATAATATAGAATAAATAATAAGACTACATTAATTTAAATTGCCTTTCCCAAAATGCGGGAAACATTAAACATTTATTAAACTCGTATATTTAAAATCCATAATTTCCATTAATCATTACAAGTTCATAAACCAATTCAAATACTATTTACAAAAAAAAAAGACATAAAAGAAAATCCTTAAATAAAACTCCATAAAAGCTTTCCCAATATAGCCTCTCTCTGGCACTATGCCTCACCAGCACCACCTGCAACATCATCTGCTCCCGTATAATGAATTACACGATCATCGCCAAACACAAGCAGATAGGGTGCGCTAACATATAAACATATATACAAAATTACAAATTAATGTACACACACACACACACATAAGAAAACATTGTCCTTTGATTCCATAAACCATGGCCACCACCATGTTTATCCACGTTCCACGTCTTTGAAATGATAACCTTAAGATATTCTTTGTTGCCTCCACCTACAAGCCATAACTTGTAGAACACATGAGGAAAATCATGCTATGGACCACACTCCGCAACGCTAGGTGAAGTTCCCAATAGAAACCACACTTCGTACTCTTAACACAAGATTAGCACATCACCGACCATAACCTGTGATTTCTCAATCAAGTGGAGACCTTATGTACGAGTCACAACTCGCACACTCACACCGGTAACACACACCATTTCAAGCCATAACTCAATGAAAGTCCATTGTTCATCCTCCATCCCAAGCCACAATTCAAGGAGTTCCACGTGTTTAACCTCCACCCCGAGCCATAACTCAAGGGATATCATTCTGAGCCACAACTCAAGGAATGCTCGAACAAAGTCCATCCTTAAGGTATCACCAAAAGCCTTGTAAACCACACACATCCAAAGAAACAAGCCATAAGTTATGTAAAAGTCTAAATCTCCTTTTGCACATGGACCCAAGCATGCCATACAAACACATATATATTTCTATCCTATAACCCTTGGCATTTTAGTGATGTTGTGGTGGTTGTTTTGCATGCTAGATTTAGATTCCACCATGCTCTGAACCAAATTACTTGATACTTGTGAATTGGATTACCAACAAGTCATTCATTCTCATCATTTTAGATTTGTTCCAATTATACACATTTTGCACATTCACTTCATTGAAACATTTTCACAAACAATTTGGTAAAAGCTGTCTTTTATTCATGCATTTCATCAAACAAATTTGGAATTCATTCATATGCATTGTTTTTCTTGATTTCAAATAACTAGGTACATCATTCTAATAGTTTTAAGTGATCATTTTCATTTTTTCTTAACAGTCCAACCTCATTCCACCATGCATTAGCCATCTACATAATGTATATGAACATTATTGTCATACCTGTGTTAGCCTTTTGGGTTGGATTTGATATTTGTTCTTAATAATCTAACCTTATTCCATGCATGTATTAGTTTTTTGGAATTCATTTTCACCTTGGAAAACATCTATTCACCTAAGTTAATAGTCGTCGAGGGGTGAACTTGGCTTAGTCTTGCAGTAAGTACCTTTACTGTCCAGTTTGGAAATGTATCTTGGTAATTCCTGTTTCTAACTAGCTAAATCCATGTATTTTCTTAACTTATTGAGGCAATCCACATTTTCTTTCAAGTATGACTGTTAATTCTAATACCAAGGTTGTGATTACTAAAAGGAAGGCAATTGGTCTATGTTTTTCTTTTGACTCTCATGAAGAAATAATAAGTGGTATTGTAACCAGCCAGGCACTACCTTTTTTTCTTAGTAATGGTTAGGCACTTCAAGTCATGCCTTAATAAATCTTAACTGTTAGGACAACTATTAAGCGGGGATTGCCCATTTCCATTATCCAAAGGCAAAGACCCACGAAAGAGATAACTATATTTTATTTGTTTGGACACCTAAAACTTATTTATGAAGATAAGTTGAGAAAAAACAAGTATAAGTATGATACATGATATAACTTGTCAGGAAGTGGGAAAGTGTGAGATAGAGATAGATGATAAGTATTAAGTAGGTATTTGGAAAATGGAATATTGAAAAATCACTGCTCATTCGTCAATTTCTTCTAGCAACTCAGCTCCATGCATGACCTATCTTATATTGAACATGAATATATATTCCTAAGTCTCAACAACCTAACCTAGCTCTTTTCTTCAGAAAGTATTGGAAATTCTGCTTAACACAACACCTACATGATCAAGTCCCATTTAGGATCCTATCATTGACAAATGCATGCATCAGATAAAGTGATGTCACCACTAATTTTGATATAGACAACCTTATCAAGTAATTAAAACCTAGTTATCTAAGTAATTTTTTGGTAGGTTTCTCTGTCATTATTATTTTGATTTCTTATATATATTGAGGTATTGTCAAACCAAGCCATTGTTTACATTAGTTTGATTTTGATTTAATTACATGTAAAATATCCTTCAACCCATAGTGTTTACATTATGTTATTATTTTTAATAATTATGAGAACATTATTCTAAGGAAATATTATTCTGAGTTAGTGAATTTCCTTGTAAAACATATGTAAAGGGAAGTTTACTTCAATATTTTTTTTCCTTTGAAAATTTATTTCAATGTTATACCCAACAACTTTTAAGAATTGCAACCTTTGCAATATTTGTGCAGGAAAGCTAAACTTGTAGAGCTTGCCAAAGCTCTCAAGGCAAATACGGGAACTGAACATGATACAAACCTTTGTTTAGTGGTCAACAAGCATGTTTGTTTATGATTGGAAATTTAATTTTTCCATATTGGATTTGAAGCAAAGATCTTGTGTATCACTCAGGCATTACTGTCACGATCAATTGTTAAGCATATTTTAGCTATTTGTATTTATGTTTCTCAGATATTTTTATTGGCTACATAGGCAAAGGTGAGAATACATATACTAGTTAAATGTAGGGCTGAGAGTGGTGCCAAATTACCCCTGGACGGAAGAAAGGTTTCATGGACAAAGCAACATTCTGCTCCAACTACTAGTATTAACTTTTCTCCATCCAATGACAAGGTTTCAATTTTTATTGTAAGTTTGGCTTTTATAGTATACAATGAGATTGTTTCATCTTTCTCGCTGTAAACTTTTGATCCATTCTCTAAGTTACAATGATTTTGCTTTCTAATTCTTTCTTCAATTAACATATCATTGCTAGTGTTGGCCTGGATAAAAAAAATGTATATTTCAGATTCTGGTTCTAGAAAACCATCATCTTACATTTCTTATGAAGCACTTTTCTCTTCATTGGCCTGTAAAGATGACGGTTGGATGCTGGAACTAGCAATGACCGTGTGGCATTCTATGATGTTCATGGACCTGCGTGGTTTAATGTATTTAAGCCTATTACTCATCTGACATTACATTAGGATATATTCATGGAAGTTGAAAATTGCCTGATGTATTTTACATGTACTACTAGCTTGAACTCATGCAGACCACTTTAAGCTTCCACAATTATTTAAAATTAGTTTTTTCTCGATCCTAAAAAGGGGAAAGTAAATCTATCAAAGAATTAAGACTTCATAGCAATTCCCTTGATTCTCTATAATGGGTGAACAAGCTATCTTATTTATGTTTGTTTATATATATATATATATATATATATATATATATATATATATATATATATATATATATATGATATGTAAAGCTAATGAATATCTTATTTCTTATCTATCAAACATTTCAATTCTACAATTAAAAAGATAATTTAATTATTTATAATTGAATTGAAAATTTGAAAAAAAAGATTAAAAAAATTTGTGACGGTTTTAAAACCGTCAAATAAGTGTTAAATAATGATATATTTTGTGACGATTTTTAACTGTGGAAATATGATAAAGGATTAAAAAAAAGTAAATTTTGTGGCAGTTTTTAACCGCTACAATTTTTTTAAAATTTTTTAGCAATAATACCAACAATTAAAATATTTCTGTCACAAATTATTTTTGATATATGTAATTGTGGCGGTTATTCTAACCACTAAAAAAGTTATTTGTGACGGTCTTTAACCACTAAAATTTTCAATTTTAACCGTCACAAATATCATATTTTTTTATAGTGATTCCTCTCATATTTAACATCAAATTTGTGTTCTAATATCTACTATTTTTTTCTATTTTTTCACACATAGGTTTTTCTTGGGGTTGATTAAGGTTGAGCTCCTTGCAGTTTTTGTTTCTTACGCTATAAAAAATAATCCTTTATTTTTCTATAAAATTCCACTGATTAACATCACATTTAACCTAAGATTTGTCTTCTAATATGTATCTCTACTCATTTTTTTTAACTCTTTTCACACTTAATTTTTGTTAGGATTGCCTTTCCTAAGTTCTTAGTTTTTTTTGCTCTTTATATTTTGCTGTATTTTTTCACAATATATCTGCATTTGAAATGTCATGAAGTAGGGTTTTGCATTTTTTGTTCAATTATGTATTTTTACTTTATTAATCTCTACATATTTTACCATCTTTTCACAATTGTTTTTTTTTATATCTATATACATATTTACATTTGAGCTCTCATAAAGTAGGGTTTTGCATGTTTTTCGTTTTCAATAAACTACTCTGATAAAGTCTGCATTGTGTGCTCTTTGCATTCTCTAATTTGTATTTTGATATATATTTTTCCATTTTAACTAATATATACATGTTCAAAAGTGTGTTAATGTGTTATTGATGCTTTCTTTTGTCATTTTTTCGACAAATTGTTGACCAAAACAAAAAAATCATAAGAGTTCAAAAGCCAAATTCAAATTCAAATTCAAAGGACTAGTGTATTGTTGGTGTCTACGCTAATCTCTTATATATTATTTTGTATATAAATTTGTGGGCATCGTTTATTTTGTAAATTAACTTGTTGCATTCACTATTGACCATGTCTATTTTGTATAAACAATCTCACTCCATAGCAGAAGTGAACCTTGAGAAGGAAAACTGAAATATCATTGTCCGAGTTGTGAAGTTATGATTTATTCAACATTATATTGAAATCAAATCTTCATTTTCAATGGAGATTGTCCTACAAGATAAAGAGTAAGTACAATACAAATTATTTAGTCTTCAAAAATGTTATAACTTATAATATCATATATGAAAATATTAATGTAGGGTATCTCAACCCATGCCTCCATAAGACGCATTCATATACAAATTCCAATATAAAATTAGTAAAGATAAAGTTACATTATTCAATCATTCAATGTTTCATGAAACAATGATTGTTATAGAACAACCGATCACAATTATAAAATAAATTTTTAATTTCGAACAAAAATTATTTTAATTGGTTCAATTTCAAACAATTTTATAAATTTAAATATAAAATTTCAAAACAATTTTATAACAATTACAATTACAAACAATTTATAACAATTTACGTTATAAACCTATTTTAGAATTGAAACACATTTTAGAGAAGGAGAATCTAATGGAAACAAATTAAAATCTTAAAAACTCATTTAAAATTTCTAAACAAAAACAGGGATAATACAAGGATTTTAACCTTAAACATTTCTTTAGATAAATCATTATTTTTTCTAGTTAGACCCAATTTTTTATTATTTAAATATTAAATAAGTGAGACATGTTTGAATTAGCATTATTATATTTTTAAATGCACATTTTAAAACATTTGTTTGGGTTAAAACAAATAAGAAAATTTTGTGTGGTAAAAGAAAATTTATATTTAGCATAGAAATTTTACTTTGGAAGTCTTAAATCCTTTGGAAATTGTGGAATTGTTGAATTTGAAGGATAACAAAAGTCTTATCTATGATTCTATCTTCTTCACACCCAGACTCTGAGTGAGTGTGTATGTTTTGGGGTAGCCATGTCGAGTTCTCGAGAGCGATTGGTGAGGGCGGTGAAAAAGTTCGTGGGGGTTCGGTACAAGGTTTTCAGCAATCGTTACGGCCAAAACATCATCGACATATTGGACTTCCCAATTAAGGTTGTCTTGTCTCCCTTCACTCTCGCTTTCGACATTGCCGGCTCTGCACCTCGCGGCTTCGGCGTCCCTGAACTCATCTCCAAGCTCTCTGCCACTTCCGTCTTCGTCAGTCCCCTTTCCCAATGCATTTTTTCTCTCTCTCACTTTTTCTCGCAATTTATCTGTATTCTGGGTACAATTTGATTCCCTAATTTCTGGAGGAAATGATGATTAGTGGTAGCAAGATTGCCTCTGTGGGGATACTTGTAGAAGACACATGTGGTCTTCAAAACTATTATTTTCACTGTCCTGCATTTATGTAGTTATATAGATATAGACACGAAATTAAGTGCTGTTGTTTTTCCAGTTTCTGAGAAAAACAAAAGGTTAGAATGAAAAAGTTGAAAATAATGTAGTATTCTGGTAATGATAAGTCAAATTGAAAATGAATAAAAAAGGAGTTATCTTAAACCAAATAAGTATTTTTGGAAACCATTTTAGTTTGCAACTTTTTTATCAAATGGATTATTGGTTTGATATTGGGGGTAATTCTATTCTCTGAAAATTTTATCTTGTTAGTTCTAGGTTCAATTTTATTTTATTTTTATAATGATAGATGTTGCTGCATGGCTTGGTTGTAGGCTATAGCTGCTCTTGGAACTTATGACATTGCATTTGAGCTGGGGAGGAAGGTGCTCTGTCAAAGGTGCTGTTTTGTATTCCTTGATTGACGGTTTTGTGGTGTCACTTGAATACATGATATCTCTAATCTTTTATTACTTTAGTGTTGCTGATTGACTTTTGTTGAACTCTAACTAAATGTGTGTCTCAAGAGCAGGAATTGTAATACATGTAGTGGATGGCGGGCCTTGCGGTGTACAATGTGCAGAGGAAGTGGGAGGGTGCATTATCAAGTGAAGAATTACACCTTGAAGAGGTAAGTTACTCTCCATTTAGATGAATTTAGAGGTTGCGGTCAGTATTACTATGTAAACTGTGGTTTGTTTAGTGCTCTTGTTGAAAATTTTAATAGGACCTACAAACAATTAAACTTGCAAATATTATTGCAAGATCATAAAAGTTGAGATTCTATTTGAACTTGAACACTTTGCAATCTTTGGCATTTGGGGTCATGCATGGTTACTAATGTAGTTTGTCCAAGCTTCCAAGGAAACTAAGTAATAAATAGTCACGCACCCCCCTATACAAAGTTTAGACGGGAAGAAAGCTACTCCCTCGAATCCTTATATGACGCTGTTAACAAAATTATAGCTGTTTAATGAGAAAACGAACACAATCTTTGGGAGTTAAAAATGTTGTAATAGGATTTCATTGGGAAATACCTGAATTATAACTTAGCTTATACTTCTCTTTAAAGAAAAACCCTAAAGTAGATACCAAAAACATTTAGTAAAGGCAAATAAGTAAAAAAGATAAATGTATCATTGGAACTATAAAGTGTCTTATAAAATGGACCGGTGCTTGTAAGGACCAAAGGGAGTATTAGTTTTAACTATGTTGGGAGTCCCACATCAACTAGGGATAAGGTCAATCTACAATGTATAAATGGGTGCAAACCTCACCTTACAAGCATGTTTTGTGGAATTGAGTTAAGCTTAAAGTCTACTTATCGACATGAGGTTGTATGTTGAATGTTCCTTATTAACTAGAGATAAGACCAATTTACATTATACAAATGAGTGCAAACCTTATCTTTTAAGCTTGTTTGTGGGTTTGAGTTAAACTTAAAATCCACTTCTTAACAAACTAATACTAATTTTATGCCAATTAATTTTTCTAAAATGGTGGTTGTTGACCTTGATCATTAAAGTCACACTAAATTAATGTAGTAATATCTGGACTGCAGTGAAAATATCTTTTGTCAAGTAAGGCAATGTGTGTCTGATTTATATAAAATGGGCATGTAAGATAGTGCAGAATTCTTTTAATGGATAATTCTCTTATATTTTTATTTCTTTTAGTGCATCTCGTTTATTATTTTGTGAGATTCTCCTCCAATTTGTATGCACCTTATATGTTCTTCAACTTATTAACTTTTAGTGGAGAGAAGCCAACTGCTGAATCTGTAGCAGACGCCATTGCCAACAATCGGGCTGAGTTGGTTCATCTACCATCATCATTGGATTTTCAAAAACCACTTCCTTCAAAAGAGTGCCCAACTTGTGATGGAACGGTGGGAGTCAAATTCCAAGACAACTTGACTTTTCATCCAACATTTTGTTTTCATGAATAGGTTTCTTCCCACTGAAGTAGTAGTTCATGAGTAAACTTTAGTCCTTCCCCTTCACGCTTGCACAAACACACACACACACACACACACACCCTTCCCACCATAAGAGAATTCTATCTTTTGCTCAATAATTAGTCTCGTATGTGCTTCTTCTGGTAACTTTAAAATTCAATGCGTTTTGACTCTTTTTTGAAGAATTTTTTGACTTTACACAGGGTGTAATGAGCTGTCCTGAATGCAAACACAGATTGGTGCATGTTAGGATCTCAGCAGATGATGTGAGTATTGTTGAGTCTTTGGTGCTTGGTTCTTTTCCCATTTTTGGATTTAACCCTTTCATACTTTTATCTTTAATATTACCCGTGAAGTTTTAATAATCTATTTATAATATGTAGCCAAATGTGGCTTTGACAATTAAACTAATCCATTGTTTTCACACCAGTATTTTGATTGATATGTCACTTAGTGATTCAATATTATATTTTCTCACTTTCTCTTAACCAATTCATACCCACATACCCCAATTTTTATTTTTAATTTCATAAATGAATTAGAATCCATCAGATACATTGTATAATAACCATTGATTAGTCAAAACAGTGAATTCTTTTGATGTAATTATACTTGTAAGTTGTAATTGCTACAAAATAAAAAAATTTCTTCCTCAACATATTTTCACAAACACTTGGTTGATTTCTCTTGTAACAATGACACTATTTAAACCTTACGAGACTCTCATAACTTTTTAAAGATTTATTGGATTATTTATTTTACTTCTCAATAATATGTAATATATTAAAATTAAAATACACTATATCTGAATAGATGTTAAAATTATTTTTTGGATCAACTGTTTAACAAGTAGGTGTAAAGCTATTTCATATTGTTTTAAGCATCCTTTTCTTTTTGCAGATTATGGAGCCTCCATGGCAAGCTTATAATGTGTTGAAAAAAATGGATTACCCATATGAGGTCAGTGTCAATTCTAAGTTGTCATTATTTATTATTGACAATATTATACAGATTCCTCTCACATGCAACTGAAACAAACCTTGATCCTAGGCATTTTTACTCATTTCTTTACTTCTGTGTTATGCATTTGAATTCATATTTCTCTTAGATTAGCATTTCATGCAAACTTTTATTGGTTAAGTTAGTGTGTCAAGAGAAGACATAAAATATAAAAAAATTATTTTTCTTCTGATTTCTTACACTTTTTTGACATTGAAATCATAACTATTTGTTGTTTTTGTTTTTTCCCTTTTCAGCACATAGTTCACAGCATGAAGGATCCTAGTATTGCTGCATTTTGGCTGATTACATTTCCTCAGATCATGGGTGGATTTACCTATGATGATGACGTGAAGCAGAAAATATGGTGGCAATACAAGGTTATCACTTTTATTCCTTTCCACAGTTCAGTACGATTACTCCACTAATTATTACCCTATGATATGATAAATGATTGCTTGGTAAAAGAAATGATGAAATTACATACTTTCTTGAAACAATTTTTCGTTGCAAATTTGTCATGAAATATGAATAAAATGTGAAAATACAATGTTGAGGTTCAGGATTAAACACATGAAATGTGTTTTTGCTCGTTTACCCTTATATTTTGATTAGGAACGTACTACAAAAGTAATGTACTTCTGTTCCTAGCTACTTCCGGAGGGATGAGAATCATTTTCAATGACCTGGTTTTCCTTTTGTGCTGCACACCTACAAGTGAAAATTTAATTTCCTCTATTTTCTGCTAACGTTAATTCATTCTCACTCTTTGAGCTCAGTGGAACATGCACCTCTTTTAAGAGATTTTTTTGTAGAATTTTAATTTTGTGAAAATAAAAGAAACAACTGATCTGAATTGATATATGAATCTGTTGGCTTGTAGTTTTTTGTAGGTTTTCATCACTTTTTCCAGCACCGAATTAATTTGCCAAGCACCTATGCTGTTTCTTCTCATTGTGTGTCTTTTAATAGTGAAGGATTCACGGAACCTATTGACCGAATAAACTCGTATATTTCTCTAGCTGGCAATCATAATGTGTTGGAAGATATTCTTTGGACTAAGTACTTTCACCTGTATGCCAGTAAATACCTGGAATTTCAAATTGCTGAGGAAAGTGGTGTGGAAGGATTTAATATTTAAAGTGGAATTGAAAAAAGGGAATCATAACTCTGATTGTACAACCTTTCATTCGATTAACCTTTCCAAGAGTTAACCAGACATTATACAGCCTAAATCATCATCTGTCACGTTCATGCTTTATTGAAGTTGGTTAAGTCTATGTTTCTAAATATATCTATTCCTTTTCCTTTTTGTGAGTGAATTTAGGAATCTAGGCGGTATGATCAACTCCGAGATGTGGTGGCGAAGAGGAAACCAGGGTGGGAGTATCTGCAGGAGGTAAGCTTTTAATCCTTTGCTCTAGCCATGGTTATGTAGCAATGCCTATGCTCATATTTTAGATGTGAAAGACACAGCAAATAAATGTTGGGTATGCTGGGGATTCATCAAGTTGCTAAAATAAATGGAAGAAAAGCTTATTCTCTTACTATTTTTCTGATAATTGTGGTAGTTTTGTATTACTTGGAATCTATATATGGAGTTATTCATGTGGTTGATTGACAGTTGTGTTCATCTTAAAATTATGTAATTTTCTCTGGATTAAATTTTACAATGTTTTTTTATTTTGAATTGATGTCATCATAGGCCTTGATATCTATTGATCCTGATCGTGCAAGGGATGATCCTGTCATAGTGAAAAATGTTCCTTATTATAAGGCTCAAAAGGCACTCGAGACAGAGGTTATGAAGCTTGATCCTCCACCAAGACCGTCAAACTGGGGTGTATGTATTTACGATCTTCACGTATCATTTGTTAGTTATTCCTTTAGTTAATGTGCACAATTTTCTTACAAATTATAATGAGCTTTTGATAATTGCACTCCTTGAATTCTTTATCCCCAGTTGGTTAGAATGGGCATACATAACCATAGACAGTTGCATATAATGGATTGACATGGTCAGTATGATTTAAAAAACAAGAAGCTGGCCTCTAAGCTGGTCCAAACAAGCCTCTTTATGGCTTTGCAGTGAACAAGTCTAATGTTGGTGATCCACCAGCATGGCTAATTTGGTTTAAATATTTATAGCCTCACAAAAGCCAACTAATACATGTAATTTGTAAGCAATGTACAAGGATGACCCTTTTGAAGTGCATTCTACTACAGGACACTTTCAATGTTTTCTCCTTTGATTTCTTTAAGCTGTTCAATGGAAAATCAGTGGGGCCTAAACCTTTCAAAATTGCTGCGAGCCTCTGGCTCAAATGCATAAAAGTAAGCATATAAATTTAACAGCATGCAAAAAGGGTCATAGGATCTTCATAAAATGTGCCATCAAAAATTTTCACTACAAAGTTTATTGTTAGGTTGGTCACTCCCTCCACCATTTGAGAAAAGAAAATTAAGTAGTGTAAGTTGTAGGCATATCCTGCTCAGAAATGAGACATAAACCGCAGAAAATTGGCAGGAGCTGGACCTTCCATTGAATGCATCGTCTTGGAGTGAGGAGGATCTCAAAAATCCAGAAAAGTTTTATGAAATGACTGTTCTTCTTAATGCCCAAAGAGAAATCTCTGATAAGATCTTGGATGCACAATGGGAAACTAAATGGCGTCAGGACAAGGTTGGTGATTTTTTGTCTTTACATCGGTTAGTTACTTTGTTTGTGTTTGTTGAAAGGAACAACTAATCAAAACTGACATATGCTGTAATCAGGCATTTCATATAATGAAACAATAATGTTAAATTGCATGTATTGTCTCGTGCTATGCTTGGTTTTTTCTTCCAATTCAAGATGCAAAGCTGTCTGTGGTTGAGTTGTGTACTTAATCGCTCTCAGAACTGTTACATACCTTTAATATATATATATATATATATATATATATATATATATATATATATATTCGGTTTGTGAAATATTGTATTTTGTGCAAGTGACTGACTTGATTTCACCTTCAGTTGAATGAGATGTTGGAGGCCAAAGTGAAGCCATACATTCAGGATATAGACAACGCAGTTCTTCCTGAGCCTATTTTACTAAAACCACAAATTCAGGAAAAGGTCTCTCTTTTTCTCTGTTATCTGCGTTCGAACATTCATTGATTATGCATGTTGACCAGGATACAACTTTTCTATTTGTGTACTGTAGAAAGTTGGATTTACTTAATACCTTAATTAACTATTTTGCTTCTATTTGACATTCATTGCGTTGCGTTATATGTTACTTTTTAAATGTTTATCTTCGTCATTCTGATTTACTTAACGTTCTATTCAGGTTAACTTTTCCATAAATACTTGTAGGAAAAGAAAATAAAATAATTTAAAACAATTTAAATTAACTTGTGCATAAATTAATTTGTAGAATCTCTTCTATATATGCTTTTGGAGAAATTATCAAAAAAATGTCCTAATTTGTCAGCTTTAGAGATTTTCATTTTTCCATCTTGAAGTCTATGTGTATTTTTAGGTATGTAATGTGCAGTTTGTTGCATGACAGAATTATCTGATTGAATGTTGTAATTTCTACTATTCAAAACCGGAGAACTTTCATCGTATAGAAGATATGAAGTGAAACTTCAGAGCTGAATAAACTTTTGGAAGTTCATTAGTTGTTTTTCTTTGAATATACTAGGAGGAAGTTAATGTTTCCTTATTATCATGTTTTACATTCTCAGCAATCTCCCTTCTCCTAGTTTTATTGATGATGTGATTTTCTTTCCATGCATGTTGCTCCTGCAGATACAACGGCGAAGGTGGTTTTTCTTTTGACATCAGGCAAAGCTATTATATATGCTCCACCATGTTTGTTTGTAATCCTAGTATTTTTTTATATGATCTGTTGGAAGCATGGGTGCAGTGTCTATCATCAAGTACACAAGTTGTGCCTCTGTTTTGGTCGTTATTTTGTGGAGGAACCAGGTTTTTTTGACACAAGAAATACCACTTGTGAAAAAGAAAGACCAGAGAAACATGCAAGAAGAAAAAAAAAAAAAAATCTTTGCAGATGTTACATCTGGTATTGTGACAGACATGTTCCGAAGGTACCATATCTAGATTATTCCTTTGCTGAAATTTCCTGAAATCTTATCTTTCGTGTTGTTTAAATATCGTCTGTTCTGAGAAATGGGTTATATTCACTGCTGATATGTTTGATGATTTTTACATACACGTTGAATCAAATGCCAAAATCTACTTTTTGATTCTTATCTAATAAGTAGTTTTGGTCATTATATAAGGTAAATAACACATCTGGTTTTCAGTTTTTTATAATAAAGCTATTTTTATCTGATACTGATGTATAATCTGATTACTATTTATTTTCAATGATAATAAATGCTAGAATTTATTATTAAGCATTATATAAACAAGTAATTAGCATTGTTGTTTATGAACAATTTAATATTTTATTTGATTAAATAACAGATCAATCTAAAATTAGAATTGTTTGATTTTGAAAATCAAACAAGCAAATGTATAGAAAGTTTTTATAACAATCAAATTGCTGCTTGCTTTGACGTAAATGCATATGCAGGCACAAATCGATGTTGGAAATTCCACTAGTTTTATCAAATTTTAAATTTTACCCAAGCCCATTATTTTATTATAATTATACAACACAAGCGACCAAAATAGATTCACAATTAGGGCCATTTCTTTTGGTAATTCCATAATTTCAACTTGTATTCTCATAAAATTTTGAATTATATAATTTAGAACATAATTTTTTATATCTTTTGGATGTACGTTTTAAAATTCAAAATAAAAAATACATTTTGGATTGCTAACATGAAATACAAATATATTTTCAATTATATACTTTGAAATATAATTTTTATATTCTGAATTATATATGCTGAAATGGAGAAAAATATGTTTTAAATTATACATTTCGAATATAAAATAAAATACGTATTTTGAATTATATATTTTCAAATACAAAAACTACAATTCGAAAACCTAGACCATAAACATGGCGAAAGAGGAAACTGCCCACAACCAGTTAATAATATATAGAAAAAAAAGTCACTAGTTATAAATGAAAAAATAAAAATAATTATTAAAATAAAAGATGTTATTAAATTTATAAAAAAATATAAAATAAAATAATTTATAAGATTATATATATATTGCTATGACAAAGTTGTGTATTATCAATAGAAACAATCAGTTGGTAATAAAAAAAATTGTTGGTAAAGTATTCGTCTATAGATTCTGAAATTAGTTGGTAATTACGAATGATCACAAATTAATTGGTAAATATTTCTTGACAAAATTTGTCGGTAAAAATCACAAATTGGTTCTTCTTCTTCCCCTCGTTTTCCTTCACTGTCGTCTCCAACTCATCCTCCTCCTCTTGTTCCTCCAACTTTGGTTGTCATCGTCCACATTAGGTGTCAAAATGAGCCAACCCAACTCACACAGGTTGGCTTACCACAAGTTGAGCTAAAAAAATGTCAGCTCAACCTGACTCATTTTTTAGTGAGCTAGAAATTTTGCAACTAGACCTGACCTACCAAGGGTTAGTGAGTTAGCTCACTTACGAATGTTTTGTTTTTTTGCAATTTATTTTATATATATTTATTGCATTACAATGATAGTGAATTGACTTGATTTATTTTTATAATAGTGGAATCAAAGTGTTCATTTAATTCTCAAATTATTATTATAAAGATAATAGTTAAAGATTATTACAATGATAACTTAACAAATAAATTAATTAAACGTTCAAACTATTCAAATATTTTTGAGCAATATTCTAGCATTTACAAAATATGAAATTGTGAACCTATCTAAGTAGAAGTTGTAAATAATTATAACAAAAAAATTTTAAAAATTTACAAAATGTTGGTGGGCTAATCTACCTTCAACTAAGCTCGAACTTGTTTAACCCGTGAGATAAGTGAATCAGGTTCAATTCAACTCACTTTTGAAAAAATTGAATTTTTTACAATCACTCCGGCTCAAACATGTAGTGAGACAGGTTAACTCACAGATTGAAACCCATTTTGACATCTCTGGTCATCTTGCCTTTACATCTTTGTCGCGCTTTTGTTGCTGCCACCAATACTGACTCCAACTTTTCTTCTTCCTTTTTCTCTTTCTCTTCCTTCTTTTCTTTTCCCTTATTCATCTAGTCCATTTCCCCCTTAATATACAAAAAGTACAATCAGATCTAACGAAAATTTTGTTGCTCAATTAATCAATAGAGTTTTTGACAAATTTTTCAATCGATAATAAAAGTTAACAATTACTAACAAAATTTATCAACAAATACTACTAATAGATTTATTATCGACAAAATTTTTTCTTAATAATTTGAATTTGTCAATAAAATTTGTTAATATTTAAATTTACTAACAAATTTATTTTCATTAATAAAATCCTTCGATAATAACAAATTTTTTTTATAATGTAGTGTTATATTACAATTCGTACTAAAATTATCATATATAAATTAAATTAAATAGTCTTTTATTATATTTTTGTGACATGATGACAAATATTTTTATTTACGTTACTTTTAGTAACAATAAAATAATAGTTTAAATTTAAATTTAATCTATTTAAAATTATAATAAATAGTTGATATTTATTATGTAAAGTGTTTTGTAGTTATATGATATATTTTGTAACATTTATATTTATTAATTAATATCTTTATTTATTTATATATATATATATATATATATATATATATATATATATATATATTATGAAAACGAAGATCCTAAGAAGTAGAGTAGTGTGTTCACATGCTTCATCTACATTCCCAAGCTTTGTTCTAAAATAATTGAAGATCTTCTCTAATTTCCACTCTTACTTTTCAAATATCTAACTCGTGACACACCTCACTTTCACACCAAACAAGTTAGCTTCCGTCATTTTAATTCATGTTTTTTTCTTCTTCAAGGAACTACTCAAAATATTTAGAGAAACTATACTAGGATGTCTCATTCATAAACTTAATATGTGATTATAAACTAACTTTACTAAAGATTTATCTATTTAATCATGATGTCACGTGAGATTGTCAAATTTCTACATAAACAATTAAAACAAGAAAAAGGTGAAAAAAAAAACTTATTCTGATTAAAATTTTAATTAGTCGGAACTCATCTTTGTAAACCCCTTTTTACAGCTATAACTCTTGGGCCTGGCCTTTTCGTAGGCCCAAGGCCAGCCCAAGAGTAGAACCCCCCATACCCTTTCTGTTTCCTCATTTCTCTCTGCCTGGGTTTTCAGAAACAAAGCTCCCTCCTGTCTCCCTCTACGAAGCAAGGCTCTGCTAGGGCACTTATCATCTCCCATCTCCAAGCCAGCATAACCCATCTTGTACTCTTGGTAACTCGAACTCTAGAGCTCTAGTTTAATTCTTCCCCTTTTCTTTGCTGTTGAGCGCATTGGGAATATTAGGGTTCGATCTCCTAACCCCGTTTTGGTCTGGATCTTTTTGTTTCAGCTCTACTCTAGTCCTTGTAGCTGCGATACCTCATAGCTAGGGTTGGTTGCTTTGGTACTCCAAAACAGAGGTAAGGGGAGCTAGGTTTTTTGTCTCTTTTTGCTGCATGTGCTTGTTTCCACTACTGTTGTGCATGAAATGACTGGAGGATGCGTGTATTTGTGTAAGATGGAGTTAAAATGCTTGATGTGGTTTGTTTCTTAGGTTTCATGCGTGGAACAGTGGGAGAGATCTGATATTCTCGCCCAAGCGAGCTCGTCTCGCCTAGACGAGAATATCAGAGGCTCGCCTATGGTTCTGCCTCGAACGCTCGCCCAGGCGACTAGTTCGCGTTTTGAGCGACGCCCTGTCTCGCTCAGGCGAGAAGGCCTCGCCTGAGCGAGAGTTCATAAATTCCCCACTGTTGCATGTCTCGCTTGGGCGAGAGCCCGCTGTTTGAGTGAGGCCAGCCCCTCGCCTGAGCAAGTTCGTGAGTGCGTGCACTGTTTTATTGACTGTTTGGATGATTTGTTGCATGTATTATCTGGATTATTCTTCCTAAATATGATGTACGTGAATATGTTTGGGTGTTTAGGTTTTATGAACGAAATTGGTATGTTTGGTATGAGTGATGGCATGGAATTGTACATGATGATTGGGTGAAATGAGAATTAGATGTATGAGATGAAAGTGGTGGTTGTGGTATGAGAGACATGAAATGTGTATGTGATAGGCGTAATTTCATGAGTCTCATGGGGAGACCTCAGGGTGGTGTGTAGTGTATATATTAAGATATGGATTCAAGTAAGGATCGCATCCCGAAACTCTAAAGGGTCAATGAGTCTCAGGTAGAGCAAACTGACCCAAGTGGTGAGAGTAGTGGGAGGCCTTAGTCTTTGGCAGGATAATGGCCTTAGATGTTTGAAGGTTAACCTTGTGCGTGGTAGGGTGAAACCTATTGGCAATGGCTCTGCAGAGCAGTAGAGGCCACCACAAGTGCAAGCGTCCGATGAATCCGATCTTAGTATATTTATCCGGATAATTGAGTCATAGTGTCCTGCCTGTCTGTGATAACATGATTCGTTGTGCTCATTTGGTTGACATGCTTGAACTGTTTAAATACTGGTATGCTATGTTAGGTAAATTTTAAATTACTCTAGCTTACCCTTTCGTTATTGTGTATGCTTTGTCGTGATTCTTCTCCTTTTGCTATGATCACCCTACGGTGGGAGCAGATGGAAAGAGCTCAGGAGGTGGATCTGCTAGTGGTAGCGGTGCTGTGTAGTTTGGACCAGTCATTTCTAGCCCTATTTGTAGTCTTTATAGCTTTACTGCCCCTCTCTTTTATGGTTTCCTGCTATAGAGGTGACCCTTTTGCAAGACAGTTAACGTTTAGTCCTTGTTTCGTTCTTGGCATGGTGGTATGCCTAAGTTCCTTTTAAGTACCCTTATGGATAACTGTAATAGAAATTTTATACGTGTTCTGTTTCCTCTGATTGCTTCTTATTATCATAATTATACGATGTTTATTTAGTAGACTTAATCTATTTAAATGGGATGTCACAATCTTCACTTCACTTCACTCCGTTTTAATAACACTTCTTTTTATCAAGAAAATGACGAGAAAAGTTAAAAGAAATTAGAGAGAATTTAAATAAAAATTCAGTACTAATACGCTTTCTTTATTTCTTTCTTTCTACCCAAGAGCAGAATATCAATTCACTTAGTTTTTATTTTACATATATAACTAATAATTTCTTTCATAATTATTTTTTCTCCTTTATTTTATTTATAAACTTAGTGAAGGAAATATAATTGAAAAATATCACTTTATGAAAAAAATTGCTAATAGCTTAATGGTACATTTTATAGACATATATCCTAATTACAGTCAAGCATTATCTAAAGAAACTATTGAAATTAAAGTTATTTCTTTTGACAAAATTTTCTTATACATATGATCTTAAATCAAATTTAAAATAGCATAATTAGAATCATGGAGTTATATATATATATATATATATATATATATATATATATATATATGTGTGTGTGTGTATGTCGACATCTTATTCTATTCCACACTTGATATCCAATTTGTTATGTTCTTCTACTTGGACCATCACATAGTTTATTTTTCTCTTGACCATTTTATTGCTCCAATTTTCATTCAATATAACTATAGTTTTCCTTTTTCTATGTCACATCATAACATATAGTGTTACATCATTGTCATACACTTGGAGAAAATTTTTTGGTTGCATGTTCTTTTAATTAACCATACGAAAACAATGTACTTTTCCCCATTCACACTTCAATATCATTGCCGACAAAGCTTTCTTTCTTTTTCCAAAATTTCTTATCTAAATTTATTCTATTATTATAATATTTAATTTGTACCCTGGAAGCCTTCAAATTTCAAAGGAAAAAAATTACCCTGAAATTATTGCATTGCAGTCAACAAGTCAATAGTTCATTAAAGGAAAAAGAAGAACAAAAGAAAAAGATTGATCTTCACTTTAATGCATGGATGAGAGTTGAAGTTTTTTGAAGAAATAAATGTCTTGGTTGGTAGAAGCTGTAATTACTTCTTCCATAAGTGTGGTATTTAAAAAATATTTTTGTTTTTATTTAATAATACTTATTCCTTTTCTATATATTCTTTAATTCTTTTTTTTACTTAAACTAAAAAACATTTAATTTAGCTATTTTCAGTATAATTTTAAATAATTTATCCATTAGTGTTTCCTCTCAATAATTTTCATGCATAATAAAAATAGAAAGAACGGTATAATTGAGAAAAATATGTTGTCTTGACATTTCAAAATAAATGATGAAAAAATAACTTTTACTTCAAAAAATGGCTATTATATAAAACACGGAGAATATTAACTAGTTTAGGTAAAAATTAAAAGTCTTATAAATATTTTATTAATATTAATAAAATGTATTGTATTTTTTAGTTTTCAATAAAAACATTTAAATGAGGGTTAAAAAAAAATAGAGAGATGAATACATAGATGATGTTCTTTGGTCATCATGCCTTGTGGAAAAGTATTTCATCCATTCACTTTCATACAGGCATTTTAAAGAGTGTAGCAACCATTGGTTTAGAATGAGTGGTTCAATTTGAAAATTTTAAATTATGTTTAAGAGTATAAATTTGAATTTTATTTATTCACTTATTTTGGTATTTATAATTTCTTTAGACTTTATTTTTTATTCTTTTATTCTTCTTTTAAGTTTAAGGTTATGAAGTTATGAGTCATTTTTTTTCTCGAAAAGATATTGCTAACTAGGACAGGAAAATGTATGAAACTTTTTAATATATTGTATATAATTTAATTTAAAGTAAGTTTCTTATTAGATTATTATTTTTCTACTTTTTCTTTCTAATTCTATCTATGAACTAATTTTTTTAGTGATTTCAGTTTTATTTAATAATATAAATTATAATTTTAATTATTTAGTTATTCACTGTTAGTATTTATAAGTTTTTAAAATTATTTATCTTTTCATTTTTTAATATATTCTTTAAAGTTTATGAAGCTCCTTGTCATCTTTTATCCGGAAAGGTCTTGCTAGTTAAGAGGTGATGACCATTCAAGCCTGTCCGTTATGTCATAATTTGATTTGAAGCAAGTTTTTCTTTTACAATAAATCTTTTATACTTTTTTTTTAGTTTTCTATGACTATATATAATAACATTTTACATGTTTAATCAACTAAGAAAATTTTGGTTTTTTAAATATAGATTCTTCTGCTCTCAAGCATTATGCATGAAACTAAACGAAAGATGGAAAGATATAATATACTTCATTGTTTCCAATAATTCTTTTTTCTTTCTTTGATTAATTGATTTTTCTATAAATTTGATATTTTCTTTGATAAAGCTAATTTAATTTATAAAAAATTGACTTATAAAGTAAGGTTTGCACCACTTATACTGTAAATTGGTTTTATCTCTAGTTGATGTATAAAACCTTCAACACTCCTCATGATGAGATATATACATCTCGAGCATGAGAGTAAAATCAATGAATGATCTAATAGTGGGTGAAACAATATACTTAACTAACAATTAAGATAAATTCTAACATATTACTCTGATATCATGTTAAAAAATAAAGTCAATCTTGCAAGACTGGTTTAGTAGGAGTCCAATAATGAGTGTAACAATAAACCTAGCAAACAACAAGCTTCGTTAAGATAAGCTCTAAATACATATTAAGAAGGGAACTTTAAGCTTAACTCAACCTTATAATAAAACTAGTTTGTAAGGTAAGGTTAGCACCCACTTATTTACTGTAAATTGACCTTATTTTTAGTTGATCTATGACTTCCAACATGCCCCTACATAAATGTATATAAAAATATTATTTTATTAAGAAAGATTATGATGATGATCATAAGAAAAATCAAATTGTAAAGTATTCCATAAAGACCATAATTTATAAAATTCTGCCACATAGTATGATATTAGTATAATGAATAGTTATGTGGTAACTAAAATGGTACTATCAAAGTTATTCTTGAATTATATATCAAGTTTTCAAGTTTGAAGATTTAATAAGATATATAAGTTGTAATAATACACTTTGTATATACCTGTGATCTATGATATTATATATGTCATGAAATTGACAAGTATACCAAATTACATAAGTAATAAAATAAAAAATCTAGATATCATTTTTCACAAAGACTTGTGTAACGGTTCACAACTCTTGTAATTCACAACTCAATTAGACAACAAATTTTACAAACAAAAATAAAATAGAACTCTTTTTGTATTTTTATCAAACATATGGTGTGCAATAGTATATGATAAAAACTTCACTGAGATTGGGTTTCATGATCAAATTCAAAGTAAAAACACCAAACAATATTATTCTAATTCCTACTCTATCATTCATACCTTTTATAACAAGTCCTAATGTCATAGTGACAAATCTAAACTTGAATAATACAAATTTTAATGTCTTAGCAACTTTTATTGGATAATGATAGAATGCCCCATTTTTTTGACCCCGAAGTTACCCGCCTACGTGGCAGTCATTATTTTAATAATTTTAAAGGAAAGAGGAGCAGTGACGCATGAGAGAAGGTGGAGTGAATGGTGAGGTTGTGATACATGCGCAAGAGAGGAAAAAGGAAAAGTAAGAAAAACAGAACTGAACTTTGCGGTTTAAACTAAAGGCGAGAGTGCGGCGAGAGTGCAGATTGCTGCCATAGCTTCGTGCGGAGAATTGGAAGCCCTAATTTTGGTGTTCTTCTTTTGCAAATCAAAGGGTGCTCTGGTATGTTTTACTATCCGATTACAAACCCTTATTTTTGTGATGTTCTTCCCCAAATGAAACCACTATTTTTGTGATGTTTTTCCGGAAATGAAACCCCATTTTCGTATTTTCTTGTTCGACAATTGAAATGACATTTTGATGAGTTGTTCCCCAAATGGATGCTTTGTAAATCGTAAATGTTGTTGTGGATTGTTAATTGAAAATGTGAACTGTTTTGTGTAACCAAAAATGCGAACTGTTTCGGCAGTTAGGGACGGGTGGGTACAAAATGCGAAGTGTAGTTGTGTTGTTGGATGTTCGAAACTGAGTTTGTTGGTTTCGACATTTAGGATTGGGTGGGTACAAAAAGCAAACTAGATTTGTGTTCTTGGATATGAGTGATAGTTAATGGGTTTTATAATTGCAGGTCAGTTGACATGAGTGACATTAGTGAAGGTTGTGAAGGTAGTGAAGGTTGTGAGGTTCCAAGTGGATGTTCCAAGTGAAGTTGAGAGGGAAAATAGAAGTAAAGATGAATTTGTTTCTCCTATGAATTTGAATGAAGTGGATGTTCCAAGTGAAGCTGCAAAAGACATAAATGCAACGAACAACGATATGTACGTGCGTATGAGGAATGATCCACGGTTATGGTTCAAAAGCCGTGTAATCCAAACTCCGTTCGCAGTTTATAGTCGGAAGAAGAAAATGATACCGAAATAGTTGTTGGAGTATGAGCAATATGTATGTATTTTGTTTTGTTTGATGGAAATGAAATATCATTTTCATTTGTTTAATTATAAGAACATAGACATGTAATTGAAACCTATGAAACATTAAGTTGTGTACAATTCTATTTGTTGTGTTTCTGTTGTGTTATGGTGCAATTAATAAATAATGACTTTTCTAAAGTGTTTGTGGTGTTTTGTAGTGCATTTATTTAGTAAGTAAATTGTGTAAGTCTGTGGCACAGAATCCATATCTCATAAAGACAGTTATTGAATTTTAAGAATTGTTGTGTTGTGGGAGTTATTGATAGGCAGTTCTGGAATTGTGAAAAGGTTGTAACATTGTACAAATCCATATTTCATGTGAAAATACAGCTGAAAAACAATTGCAGTACTGTATGTACAAAAAGTTTAATGTAAAAACACACTTATGGCATCATAAAAGGACAGTTCAATCTCGAACCAGAATTTTTTTTTTCAATGTGCAATTTGAATTAGTTGTTTTAGTTGTTTGGTGATGATTCATGGTGATGCAATTATTTGGATGGTCTTTAGATTCTGTACAAATCCATATTTCATGTGAAAATACAGCTGAAAAGCAGTTGCAGTACTGCATATACAAAAAGTTTAATGTAAAAAGACACTTATGGCATCATAAAAGGACACTTCAATCTCGAACCAATTTTTTTTTTCAATGTGTAGTTTTAATTAGTTGTTTGAGTTGTTTGGTGATGATTCATGGTGATGCAATTATTTGGATGACCTTTGGATTGTGTACAAATCCATATTTCATGTGAAAATACAGCTGAAAAACAGTTGCAGTACTGCATGTACGAAAAGTTCAATGTAAAAAGACACTTATGACATCATAAAAGGACACTTCAATCTCGAACCATAATATTTTTTTTCAATGTGCAGTTTTAATTAGTTGTTTGAGTTGTTTGGTGATGATTCATGGTGATGCAATTATTTGGATGACCTTTGGATTGTGTACAAATCCATATTTCATATGAAAATACAGCTGAAGAGCAGTTGCAGTACTGCATGTACAAAAAGTTCAATGTAAAAAGACACTTATGACATCATAAAAGGACACTTCAATCTCGAACCAGAAATTTTTTTTTTTGACAATGTGCATTTTGATTAGTTGTTTAAGTTGTTTGGTGATGATTAATAGTGATGGAATTATTTGGATGGACATTCGATTGTGTCCAAACCATATTTCACGTAATAATAAAGTGTAAAATCAGTTGCAGTACTGACAGTACAAAAAGTTCAACGTAAAAAGGCAGTTATGGAATCAGAAAAGGACACTTGATTATCGAACCAGAAAAGTTGGTTTTTAATTCAATCTTGAATTCCAATTACTTATTTAGGTAGTTTGGTGATGATTAATGGTGATGGAATTATTTGAATGGCCATTCGATTGTGTCCAAACCATATTTCACGTAATAATACAGTGTAAAATCAGTTGCAGTACTGGCAATACAAAAAGTTCAACATAAAAAGGCAGTTATGGAATCACAAAAGGACACTTGATTATCGAACCAGAAAAGTTGGTTTTTAATTCAATGTTGAATTCCAATTACTTATTTAAGTAGTTTGGTGATAATTCATGGTGATGGAAATATTTGGATGGTCATTCGATTGTATCCAAACCCTATTTCACGTAATAATACAGTGTAAAATCAGTTGCGGTACTGGTTGTATAAAAAGTTCAACGTAAAAAGACAGTTATGGAATCACAAAATGACACTTGATTATCAAATCAGAAAAGTTGGTTTTTAATTCAATCTTGAATTCCAATTACTTGTTTAAGTTGTTTGGTGATGATTAATGGTGATGGAATTATTTGGATGGTCATTCGATTGTGTCCAAACCCTATTTCACGTAATAATACAGTGTAAAATCAGTTGCAGTATTGGCTGTACAAAAAGTTCAACGTAAAAAGGCAGTTATGGAATCACAAAAGGACACTTGATTATCGAACCAGAAAAGTTGGTTTTTAATTCAATCTTGAATTCCAATTACTTATTTAGGTAGTTTGGTGATGATTCATGGTGATGAAATTATTTGGATGGCCATTCGATTGTGTCCAAACCATATTTCATGTAATAATACAGTGTAAAATCGGTTGCATGATAACCTACCGGAGAAATCTTCGTTCTGTGAATGACCTTTAATCAACCAACAACTACGCCAACAAGAGAGCGCCCAACCAATGAATCGAACGATACCCACCACTTTCCGCGGAACCCGCCACCTCCAACAACCCAAACCACTCTCCACAACTCCGCTATCCGCTTCCACTACAACCCACAACACCAACCTTTATGGAACGATAGCCTTTTGGGGAAGAGAATGCCTTGCGATACAAATGCCTCTGTGCTTGCTTGTGCGTCTCTGCTCCAAGAAGAAACTTGAGGGGAAGAAACGAGGGAAAACGCGCAACGCAATGTGTTTTTTTAAAAAGTTTATCCAATTCAAAGTGCGTGCACATCACGCTAACTTTCCTTTGCCGCTGCCTTCAATTGCCGTTTCGTTTAAAATTATTAAAATAATAACTGCCACGTAGGCAGGTAACTTCGGGGTCAAAAAACTGGGGCATTCTATCATTATCCATTTTTATTATATGTTTGCATTAAGATCAAAATTCTTATGTTAAGAATGACAAATGTTGTACTCGATATGATGCACAATCAATTCGTTGTCTATTCTGGTGTTGGTTCTAATATCGTGTCCAATGATTAGATACCTACAAATATGCAATCAATAATTATCATATTAGTTAAAATAAGAATAGAACACAAGAATGATGAAAAAGAATTATATTGAATAGTGAAATTCACAAAGAATTAAAAATACATTAAGAGAGTTAGCTACTCACTCCTTAATATTTTCAATATAGGAATAATAATGAAGATGAATGTCTCCAGCCTTCAGAACCTCTACGTTCTCTCCTTTCTCTCCTTTTATGTCAAGTGTCCTTCTCCCTACAAGAATTATTTTTTTCTCTTACTAAAAAAGGATTTTAATTAAAAGGATGTTTATTTCCTAGTAGGGTTGTTCATTTTGATCTTTGTCAAACTCCTTATTTATAGATTGTTCGAATTAGACTGGGTCTACAACTTTGTACTTAATCTTGTACTATGATAATCAACCATATAAATATATCCTCTTGTTAAGAGATTTGATAATTAAATTATTTGATATTTCCATTTATTTGCAAAATATTAAATATGTATACCAAATACTTTTTTTTTTCAAATTTTATTAAATAAAACTTAAAATATCTATAAAAAAATAAACAAAAAATAAAATATGATAATGTAAATTATCAGTATATTCTGTATTTTAGTTTTAATTGAATATATTTAAATTATTTATTATAAACATACATGGGACATGCAACTAAGGAAATGAAATATAATTTATAAATTGAAATGGATTTAAAACTAAGGAGTTTAGGATATTACAAAGAATATTTTATTTTATTTATTATTATTATTATTATTATTATTATTATTATTATTATTATTATTATTATTATCAAACACAATAAGGCTTTACTTTTTTAACTTTACCACAACAGCAAAATATAACTACAATATTGGAATATATTATGATTTCACTTCATTCAAACAATTGACTGATAAAAAAAATGTGTGATTTCTAAAAACTTTCAAAGCTCTTTATACCTATTTTACCCCTAAGATGGACAGACAGCTACTGGAAATGTATAAATGTATTGAGTAATAATAATAATAAACTATAAAGCTACTTGTCATTTTCTATTTTTTTATTTCATTTTTATTTTATTGTCTTTTTTCTATTAAAGAAATGCAACACAGAATGTCTTTTTCTTCCAATAAATAATAATGTAACTAAAGACAATTGCTTTTACTTTTAGTTAAAGATATTCAATTACTATTTTAAAACCTGAACCAGAGCTTCAAAAGACATTTAACATATGGAGTGTTTTTAAGTGACTATTCATAAACTTTATTTTGATTTGTAAACATAATTTTGCATAGCTTCAATTTCATAAATTGATTTTAGTTGAAAATAATTTGTATTCAAGTTATTTACCTAAATAGGAAATCCATAATAAATTTCGTATTCAATATTTTTTGGTCCTTCATTTCAGATTTTGTTTTTAGTCTTAATTCAAAAGCTTAATCCATCTTAGTTCTTAAACTTCTTTTATATTTTTTTGTCATTAAGTCTGCATTAATAAATAAACATAGACATATATATATATATATATATATATATATATATATATATATATATATATATATATATATATATAT
>Ga0209589_1003233_pt1 | contig 28571 bp, 15 predicted proteins | sample CowpeawhiteBW_FD_187525 | JGI IMG/M metagenome (GOLD analysis project Ga0209589, IMG submission 187525) | Root nodule microbial communities of legume samples collected from California USA - Cow pea white BW (SPAdes) (version 2) | ecosystem: Host-associated > Plants > Roots > Nodule | place: USA...
TTATATTCTATTTAACAATTGAATCTAAAAATTATATTCAATTAATAATTAAATATTATAATTTATAATTAAATTTAAAAAATAAGTAATAATAATGTCAATTTTAAAAATTAAATGGTTTTATTTTAACAAAATTTGGGACTAAATTAAACAAAAATAACGAATATAGGGACTGAATTGAACAAAAATAACGAATATAGGGACTAAATTGAACAAAAATAATAATACTACCAGAAACTGACATGTGGCACAATTATGACTTGACACGTGGACACTTTTTTGAAATTAAAAAAAAATTAAAAAAAAAATTAAAAAAAATTAAAAAAAAATTAAAAAAATCAGAAGCCGTACTGTTCAAAAACGTTAACTATTTAAACACCGTTAGTGAAAATGACAAAATTTACCATAATTTGACGAAAATAAGGACCTAATTAAACATAAAACAAAAATAGGGACCAAATTGAATAAAATGAACAAAAATAGAGACCAAATGTATATTTAAGCCAACATTTTATTAAACATTAATATTTTTTATGGAAAGGTTAACTAGTGCTGATATCTAGTCTAACAATTATCTCCCGCCACCTGAAAATACAAATACAAACTATCTATTATCACATTTGGGAAGAAATGCTTCTACCTTAAGAAAATAGAAACGTACGTATTAACCATATCGTGCATAATTCTTACTATCACCGGCATGTCCAAAACTACCATGTTAAAATTATCAATATTGCTACGAATAAATCAAATTAAAACTAGTAGTTCACCTGTTAGAAATTCAATAATAGAGTTTGATGATATATCCTTGCAGAATTCAACGATGGTTCCAAAGAGCAGTATTACCAATCAACAACATTGTTACTCAATGTTTTACTAAGTATTACGCACTGTCGTAAAACTTTATTTTAATTCTTAATTTATATCATAATTCATTCTAACCCCTTACAAACATGTTATCATCTAATAATAAATTGACATGCATGATAAAAATACTGATTTTTACATTAATTATAGGAAAAGGTGGACCATGGTTATATTTAGTGAACAGATAAAAATATTTAATATAACAGGTGCACTATTAATATTTAAAAAAAAATAAAGCATAGATTAGTTATGATTTTGTGAGAATAGTGAGTATAAAATGGGAGGTGGATGCAGTGGAGAAGAATTATGTTATTGATAGAGGAAGCGAAAAGAGGGGAAGAAACATGGTACGTATGTGACAGAGACGCAATAAAAGAAAGAAGGGGCCCCTTGGAAGAATGGTTGGGAAAGTAGAGAGAGACACGTAGACGCATAGAGAAGAGAGAGAGAAGTTACTAAAAATGAGATTGTGAAGGAGTGGGAGGAGAAGGATCTGGTATATTTAATTAATGAAAGAGAGAAAGTAATGATGATCATCGGAGAGGCAGTTAGAATGGTGAAGGCATAAAATAATTAGAATAGAGATAGGAGATTGGAGAAGAGAAAAAGAGGGAAAGAGGAAAAGAGGAGGTTATGAATGATTACAAAGGAAGAGAAGGAGAAAGTGTTGTTGTTCGGAAGCGAATCAAGGATAAGACGCAGCACCAACAACAACAGCAACAACAACAACATCACCGACAACCCAGTCCTTCCACTGCAAGGCCACACCAGCTTCACCGTCGCTCCGTCTCCCTCCCTAACAATCAACACGGTTTTCTCTTTCTCCTTCCCACACACGCATTTCTTTCCTTCTTTCTTTCCTTTTTATCATTTTCTCCAATCTTCCATGCCAAACCTCTCTTAAGCTCGCATATTATCGTTTCTCTTTTAAAGATTCATTCATGTTCTTGAAAATTAAACTGAATGGAACGGTTTTTCGAAGGCCAGGGGACAAACAAAGTCTAATATATCTGTTTTTCTATCCTCCGCTGTTTTGGACAAGAGAATTTTGGAGAGATTAATTCATTTTAGGCACCAATTAAAAAGTTTAAGGGAGTTGAAAATTATTTAATTTTTTATAAAGAAAAGACAAGAATCTAAAGATTTTCATATATTTTTTTATTTTCTTTATATTTCTTTTATTTAAATTCTATTGGGATATTATTTTCTCGGTTTTATCAGGTCGTTATCACTTGATATTATTGTTGCACTGTGATCCGTTTTTTTCTTTTTTATATATTGAAATTCATCATGATAATTTTTTTATGATCATAGTTACTATTATATGCTTCTTTTTTTGGAGGATGTATTTAGTGTTATTTTTCAGCCAAAGTTAACGAGAGATGTCTTAGGTGGTATCAAAATGTTTTCTTGGTGATAACACTTTTTTATATTCATTATTATTTTCAATTGATATTAACGCTTCGATTAATATTGGTTGGACTATTTTTCTTTATAACAACAATCATGACTTTTTACTAATGTTATTTAGACCATTTTCTAGTTGATATATAATAGTGGTTATTTTTGGTGCATTATTGGATTTATTTACCTGCACTGTTATTTCTCGATTGATCTTACTTAAAGTTTCTAAAAATGATGTCTTGGTGACTATTCTATCGTGGATGTCATTTGTTGTAGTCTAATATTGTCAAAAAAATATCTGAAGTTGGCAGGGATTTTATCCATCTAATGTTGACTAGAACTATTTTAGCCAATCATCACAAGGACTCTTTTTTTTCGTTAGTTGGAAAAAATTTCAGTAGGCATTATTAAAGAAATTGACAAAAAAAAAAAAAAAAAATATAAAAAAATAATAAAAAAAAAAAAAAAAAAACTTGTATCAAATGTTTTGAAGAAATAGTCCTAATTAAGGTAAATAATCAAAATCAGTCGAAAACAACCTCGATTGATGTTAATCAAGAAAATATATTATATAAACTAAAGAATCGCAGCAAATTTTAAATTATTGAATATTATTTAATATTAAAATAATTTTTTGTATTTGGTAATAATTAAAATACTTCGTTTAAACAAGAAAAATCTGATTCAATAAAATATGAATTGTCTTATAAAAAAGTATTAAAATAATTTAGAATGAGAAAAAGTTTAAATTTATTATATTTGAGTTTTCTAAAAGAATATGAAATTCTTCAAATGCTCACACAAGAATTTTACCTAATCACCAAATGGAACTGCCTTGGTTATTTGCAACTTATTCAAAACTGTTTGTTCTGTAAGATAAAAAGTAAAAGGCATAGAAAATATGCGGGCACTAACTAAGAAGGGTGAAATGGATCTAGTGTTTTCATGGCTATGTTTTGGAATTAATTGGAATAGATCCTTATTTTTTACGTGTACTGGATGCAGAGGAATCTGAAACAGATATCGAAGGATCTGATGTTAGTGTCTCAGAAGGGGATGACTCATCTTGGATCTCATGGTTTTGCAATTTGAAAGGAAATGAATTCTTGTGTGAAGTTGATGATGATTTTGTACAAGACGATTTCAACCTCTGTGGATTAAGTAGTCAAGTGCCTTACTATGATTATGCATTGGATTTAATTTTGGACGTTGAGCCTTCCCACGGTAAGCATGCTTTTTTCTTTCTTCAGTTCATCTTTTATTCTACATTCCAAGTTATGCGATGAAACTGAAAATAGTTGTTGCTACCTCTGCATTCTGATTAAAGTAAGGCAAAAACTTCCGCCATTGGTGCTGAATCAAAGTTGTTCACTAATATATGATCTCTGATAACCTCTTTGGTGTTTGCTTGATTGACTGGTAGTGTCATTTTGTCGAATTATTAGCAGAAATGTTCACAGAGGAACAAAATGAGTTGATTGAATCTGCAGCGGAGATGCTTTATGGTCTGATTCATGCCCGGTACATTTTGACGAGCAAAGGAATGGCTGCAATGGTATGAATTTGTTTTTCTGTTTTTTTGATGTTTTATTGTGGACAAAGATGGCTCTGATAAATGGCATTGTGATAATCTACAGCTTCACAAGTTCAAAAACATGGACTTTGGCAGATGTCCAAGAGTTTACTGCTCTGGACAACCCTGCCTTCCAGTAGGGCAGTCAGATATTCCTAGGTCAAGTAATGTAAAAATATTTTGCCCCAAATGTGAAGACACTTACTACCCAAAGTCCAAGTACCAAGGTAGTATCCTTTGAAGTGCCTTGTTAAACTTCTGAGAACTATTTATCTTGTCTTCTCAAAGTTTAGATTTGCTTATTCTTCCATCTATGTACACTTTATCATTGCCTTCTGATAATTAGATGCTGGATATTTTTGGAGTGACTGTGTCTAACCCTGTGTTTTGCCATATGATTGTTCAATTATTTATTGGTGGGAATAATATCCCCCCATTTCATATATAAATTTCCTAAACTGTGTCTAGACATGGATGGAGCTTATTTTGGAGCTACATTCCCTCACCTGTTTCTGATGACTTACGGGAATCTGAAGCCACAAAAGCCAGCACAGAACTATGTGCCAAGAGTTTTTGGTTTCAAAGTTCACAAGACCTGAAGCTGGGTGGAATTTCAAGCTTTCATCAGAGTAAGAATCTGAGCAAGCCTTGTTTTCCCTTTGTTGTATTTCTTTAAAATACAGTGGATTTTGAGTTTCTGAAATGAGTATAGTGTAGATCCACGTTTTTGTAAACTGTAAAGATATATGCAGATACCTCTACAACAAGGCAGCTGCTAGAGCTTAATTTTTCTTTCAGTTTCAAATTTAGTCTGCCTTTGTAAATCTTTTTCTGATAGAATTTTAGATCAAGTACTTGAATGCACTTCTCAACGTTTATGTTAAACCTGCCCAAGAAGTGACACATGACACTTTCTTATCAAATGTATTCATGTCATTTACTCATGAAATGTATTCCTGCTTCTTTTCTTCGAGTTTTACCTCTGCTTGTTCAAATGCACAATAACTTCCTCTGCTAATATTTATGTCTAAAATTTCTCTGTTCTGTTCCTATTTTCTTGTTTCATATTGCTATTTTCATATTAATATGCCCTTGCTTATTTCTGCAACTTTTACTTAAAACTTTTATCAGTGGGCTTTACATGAATGCATTTGTGCTTCAGAATTTGATATTTTCAAGTGATTTAATTTCAAGTCCATCTATTCAAATTCAAAGGTTAATTTTGATACTCCAAAGAATGTCAGAGTATTTTAGATCATCTTCAGTATAAGATCATGGATCTTAATTTACTTTTCTGTAAATTTCATTCTACCACGATCTGTAAGATCTCTTTACTATTTTCTTTAACATGTTCATTCACTTAGTACCAAAAATTACATCCCAACTCACAATATCTCATGTATCTACATTTTTCCTCAATTTAATAAAATCATAACATATCTCAATTCATACACTTTTCTTATAGTTTCACATCTTCTTAAACATGTCAAAATTACCACTTAGGTATTTTTGACTTAATTTTTATTAAATTATATATTTTATACAAATACTGATTCGTTTATACATATTACGCCAATAAGTAAATTGAAAAATCTAATGTTTGATACATTTATAAAATTTGTATCATATAAGTGAAGAGAGAGAGTGTCTATAATCGAATGTAAATTTTTTATTGTATGTTTTCTTGAATGTGCCATCAAATAATACGGAAAATCAACTGTTAAATGACTATAAAGATTTAAATGAAATATTAGATTATCATATATATATATATATATGATTATTATTGTTTAAATACTTAATATTCGAAAAGGTACTTTATATTAAATGTAAAATTGATTTTTTAAAATAATCAAGTTAAAAATACTATAAAATCATATCCTTTGGAGCACTACGACAGTAAAAGAAATAATTTAGTTAAGACAAATAGTTTTAGTCATAATAAAAATATTAAAACTGATCTTCAAAATTGATTTGTATTTCAAAAGTTACTATATTAATACAAAAATAATGATATTTTGATTCATATTTTTTACTTATTTTTAATTTATTATTTCAATTATATTATAAAAAAATCAAAATAAATAATTAAAGATGATTAAAGTAGCGAGTAAAAATGGATAAAAAATAGATAAAAATATATTATTTTGAAATAAAAATTTGTTTTACGGTGCAATGAATGATTCCGATACAAGTGGTTTGGGAGCTTATTCCTTATACATATTTACGAAAGTTTACGATGAATAGTAGTTCAATGTTACATAAGTCAGTTAAATTTATGGAAAAGGCTCATGTCAGAGATTGCAGAATCAGTTTCAACAGAACACATTGACTGTAACAATAAAACATAACAGCCGAAAGAAAAAGTGGATGTGAAGCATGTGTGTGATCAAAACATTAAATATTTTTTTAATCTAAAATTAGACCAAAGTTAGAAAAATAAAAGGTTAATTTAAAATATATCTTGTATTATTTTATTTGTGTAGAATTGAGTAACATTTAAAGTTAACTTCAACTAGATAAATTTGAAATAATGTTAATCTGATATTAGTTAAGGTTCATATTATAAAGACTATGTTTCTCTGATGATTTTGTTTATAGACTTATGAAGGACATACATTGATTGCAAAAGAAGGTTGTGAGAAAGATTGAGAGTGAAATATGGTATTAAGATAAGGAGGCATGGAAGATGTAGAGATGATAAAAGGGATAAGGACAAAGGTTTGGGTAATGTAAGGCCATGACTAAGATTATTATTGGCATATATGGATAAGAACAAAGTAAGGCCACTCAACCTCACCATACCATACACATCTCCAGATTCCACCCCCTTTTTAAATTCTTTATAATTTCAATCTCATTTGTTGCAATGTTATCTTCATAATTCTTAACTTAGTATAATTAAATCTCTCTGATACTGATCTTGCACTACTTTTGTCCACATCATAGTTTATTGTATCAACACGGAACAACGTGGGTACTGTTCCACATCGACAAATTTAAAAGGGTATACTGTCATTGTCAAATGCCTTCATTCCATCGTTTTTCTTTATTACCATTATTGAGCATAATCAAATAAACAGTGTTGTAAAAGAATATTTGAATGGCTTATTGGTTTCAGAATGATAAAATCCAATTTTTGCATTTTTTTTTATATCATCGAAATATCGTAAAATTAAGATTGAGCAGAAGAAAATAAAATTGTGTAAATGAAAAAGAGAATGGGAGGTGGCGTTTACGTAAATATAGGTAAACCATGTGATTGATTGGTTTGAGATGAGAGTTCGTTTCAAATTCAGGATTACCAATCAAAAGCTGAAACGAAACCAACGTGTGTCTGAAACAGCGTGCCACGTGGGCAGCTTTCGGTACAGTTATCGTTGCTACCTGCTAATACAGTTGCAGTTTCATCAGAGGGTTTCTCAATGTTTTGTTACATTACATTTTTGCCCTCCATATGCTTGTGTTTTACGAATTAACATTGAAAACTTTTTTTTTCAGTAAATTTATAATAGATTAAATATTCTTTTTTTAAAAACTTAAAAGAAAAATTGAAAATTCTTTATGCTCAATGATATTATTTTAATGGTTTAATCGGTCGGATAATATTTTTTTTCATTTATATGTGTTAATTTGGTGTCTATTTGAGTTTTAACATTTGAAAATGTGTTTCAATTAGAATTTTTTTTAAAAAATAATTATTTTTATTTATGACTTTTATCATTAAATTTTAATATAAATAGTAATACTTACTTTTGTAAGTCATTTTAAATATTAATATTATTAATAATGTCAATAATTTTATTTCGAAAAAGACTTAATTGAGACATTTTTTCAAAAGTTGAAATTCAATTAATATTTTTTTTTAAAATATAGGTATCAAATCGACACATTTTCAACAAAAAAATGAGTACTATCCGACTAATTAAACATAATTTAATTATGTTAAATTGTATTTATATGTCTAATACGATTCAAATAGTATTTAAATAATATAAATTATGTGACAAGTTCTTAGTTCAATATCGGTTAAAAAACATGTTTGATATATCAAACTTCTATTTATAGTTATGTAATACTTTGAGCTGCATTTCCTTTTAGTAATTTATTTACATAATATTTTTAAAAGATAAATTATATACAAAATAAACTTATTTTAGTCAAATTAACTTTCGGTGAGTTTGTATTAGTGTGAAATGAGAAGTTGAGGAGATAAAAGTAAGCTCTGACATCAGTGTGGTTAACTATCACACTGCTTTGACCATTGGTAGCACATTTGCATGTGAAGTCTCCATTAACTTAAATTATGTTTTCTTATGAATTGTTGTATGCAGACATAAACATAACAAAAATTATGATAAGATTGAAATTCATCCACATGCATGCAACCTTTTCCTATGTGATGGTTCACTCAGACACGGAATTTCTCTTCAGTCAATGTTTTCGTGTTTTGTTCATCAATTAACCTAACCTAGTCAAACTTCAAAATAACGATTCACTTTAGGGTCAAGTTAAATTTCAAAATCCCTAATTTATAATAGTATTATTGAAATCAAAAACATTATTTTACCTGGAAACATTTAACCTTTATTATGTTCTGCTTTATTCTTAATTAACTAACTGTACATATTTAGTTTATAGAGTAAATGCTTAAATATACCCTTAAAAATTGAAAACACGCTTTTGATTTGTTTCTAAATAATTAGTTTCCCAAAATTTTAACAGAACACTTTAATCATTTCAACGCTTCGAGTTAATGTTTCTAGAATAATCTTGAATTACTAAACTTATATTAGGACATTATTCCTTTTATAGAATAATAATCTTTTTGTTAAAAACAGAATAAAAATAAATAAATAACTAAAGTACCTGATACTTATAATCTGGAAAAGGGAAATATTTAAAAGATTAATTTTATCCCTTTATTACTTGCCAATCTTTTCTTTCATTCTTTTTCAATTACCTTAAATAAGTTTTTAACTTTTATAAAGCATATTTTGTAATTTTCTTAAAGTTTATTTACCTGTTTGTGTCTCTACTTTTCCTTGTTTTATTTTAGTATTGAGTGTGTCATTCAGTTTGTCTCTTGTAAATTCAGTCTCTGTAAAATTATACATTCTTAATATATTATTTTCTTTTTTATTTTAAATTTTGTTATAGAATACAAGCCTATTTCGAATATGCCAGACATTGAAAATAAAAATAATAATAATAAATGACTGAAAACAAAAACAAAAAATGCAACAAGTGATTTAATAAAAAAGAGTTTGATAAATATTTATTATAGATATAAAAACTTTAAGATTATTAACAAACTATAATAATTATTAATATAATTCACAATAAATTAATAGATAATATAAATTATACAATGCAAGGTCTACTTTTTTTATCAACCTCTTTTCTCTGTTTTCTCTGTTATATTTACATGGTAACTAAAGCACGAAAAAAAAAACACTTGGAACTATCGTAGTTGCATAAAAAATGAACAAGTTTATTGAATTATTTTAAACTATTAATGAATGTTTTTTTTTTTCCATAAAAGTATTACTATGAATTATAAAGAAAAAAAATATAGTTATAACTATTCCTTATTTTCTCAATAGTCCTATCATGAGCAGAGTTGATCCTTTTAGCAGTAAAAAACACTTACCATAATTTATCCCTTCAACTTGCAATGGAAGTTGCAATTTTGGTAGAAATTTAGAAAGTCCAAACACAGTTCATAATTTGTTTACACCCTTCAACAATCAAGTTGCAACCTAACCGTAAGACTGTACCTTTTTGTGGCAATTTAGAAAATTGAGAGAAAGCCCATGTCTCTTTTAAATTCACATGCAACCTTTTCCAAATCCCTCTTATTATCACATTCCATTGGCTTTGGCATTAGCATTGGTATTCCTGTTGGACCCCAAAACAGATACAAACTGCAATTTCCCACCTCCATTTTCCTTTCATTCCAACAAATTAAACCAAAGCCACAAACAGCAGCAGCAGCAGCAACCAACTTCCACAGAAGAAAAGCAAAACCATAATCACAAGCAGTGTCACTGTGTGACTTTCTTTGTGTGTTAATGCATCACCACCACAAGCCCGACCTTCACATCGGAGAAGAGAACTCCCACCTCTCTTCTGAGGATGCCACTTCAATTCCTCTTCCCCAAAACCAAAAGCAATCGCAAACCCATTTCTCAATTCAGGTCTCACCCTCCTCTCCCCATCCACCGCCACCAAACTCACCAAACACTCCCTGTCACCATGAACGCTTCTCCAATAACCCATCTGAAATTTCGCCCCGCAAGAGAATACCCGTCATGGCCCTCCCTTGCTGTCTCTTTCCGACACCCTTTGGCGCAAAGTTTCCAACTTCGAAGCTTCTCCCTCGCTTCCGTTTCCTCATGTTCCTCCCCCTTCCTTCCCTCTACTTTCTCTTGTCAAACCCTAGCCCTTTGGATTTCTTCTCCGTCATCGCTTGCTCAGCAGCACTGTTGATTTCCCTCAATCTGGCACTGTTGCTCTTCACTCGATTGTTCCCCGCCAAATTTTCATCATCGTCTTCTTCTTCCTCCTCTTCTACCCACCCTGTGGTGTGGTCCATTGGGTCGAACCCTAAGCAAGTGAAGAGCACGAGTTGGGGATGTTGGGTGCAAGTTTACAGCAATGGGGATGTGTACGAGGGTGAATTCCAGAAGGGGAAGTGTTGGGGAAGTGGGGTTTATCACTATCACATGAGTGGGAGGTATGAGGGGGATTGGGTTGATGGGAAGTATGATGGGTATGGTGTGGAGACATGGGCAAGGGGGAGCAGGTATAGAGGGCAGTATAGGGAAGGTTTGAGGCATGGAATGGGGATCTATAGGTTCTACAGTGGTGATGTGTATGGTGGTGAGTGGTATAATGGACAGTGTCATGGGTTTGGAGTCCACACTTGCAATGATGGGAGCCGCTATGTTGGGGAGTTCAAATGGGGTGTCAAACATGGACACGGACAGTACCATTTCAGGTTTGTTTTTATTTTTTCAATTTACAATCTGTACAGATGCTTTAGTTACGATGTTTCAAAATGTCCTTCACTTTAGCCCTTCACGATATTAAGAATAGATTAGCTTTGTGTGGATAATATTTCTCAGTAAGTCTTCATAGGAGAAGAAAATAAATAAGTAAATGGATTGCGTTTCTATTAAGTTAAAACTAGCTTACTCGTGTGTTGATTTATAGAATCCCTCTCATTTACTTTCTGTGAGAGCTGAATTTTAATACGTCAAATTCCAATTTTAACATTTAAGATGAATTCAAATTGTACCTTTTATTTTCTTATTTTACCTGTATTGTCAAAAGTTTACCCAAAAAAGATGTAAACAGTTTTTTGCAGAGTGAGGGCCTATACTTGCTTTGTCAGTTATAGAGGTAAATGAAGTGCATGATGAATACAATTTCTAGAATTAGAGTTGGGGTTTAGTTCTATTGAAATTTCACATAATGTGTTCAGGTTTAGTGTTGTCGATGTTCAATGCAATGGGACTTTGGTTTTCTTGTTGGAACTTGTTGAACATTCCAAAACCATGATTTGTTGGGGAACTTCTATCTGCATCTGATTCAAGCCTATTTTATTTTCTTTTGATGAAAACATCGGTGTTTCCATGGCCAAAGTTTAGAAATATGTTCATTTGGCCAGTAAAGCATTACTGGATCCAATATCTCAATGCTTCAATTATGACTTCTTAAATTTACCCGTATTAGGTCTGGAGATATAAAGTTTCAGTTGCAACAATGACCATTCAAATTGTCAACAGCCTGTATTAGACACAAAAGTTTTTTTATTTGAGGTTTTACATTCCCTATCTTATTTTACAGATTTACAGGTATATTGATTTGGATTTACTGTTCTTCATAGTTTGGAACTAATAATCCCAAAGTTTTGTTGCTCTGGCTAACTAAACGATTTTCTGCCGTCTTTTCTTTTGCACTGTAGTTCAATCAGTTGTTTCTATTACTGTCAGAAGCCAAATTGGTGTAGTTTCTCACTAACCACAATTTAATCAAGTATTGATGATTAAAGCACAGCCTGTTTGTAAGCATCTGTAGTAGATCAAAGTTTTTTGGGCCACTTTTCTTGTAGAAAATTACCATCTTATTGATGATCACCTTGAAGATTATGAATTTGCTACCTGTCCTTGCTGATGTCAATTAATCAAGTATATTATGTCTCAACCAATTTTACGTGCAGTATACACATCCTGCTATAAGATACTTGAGAAATGATATGGAATACTGGTTCTAATACTCTGTAACCGTGTAATTGCATTTGAAATATTTCTCAGCTATTATATCAGTATAGTGTATAAGAATATTATAACTCTGACTCTGTCTAACTCTTTTAACCTTGCAACATTAATAATTGAAACTCGGTATTGAATTTGATCCACGTTTCCAGACTGTATAATTTCTCAATTCTTAACCACTTATCATTTTTTACATAGATCAAAGAACAATCTCATTGGAAGGTGGTACAAGGCTGTGATTGTCATTAGTGCTGTGGAATCTTTAGTTCACTGCATATATTGAATGCATTACAATAGAACAATTGTGATGGGAAGGCTTGGAAATGTGTCTTTACACTCTCATTTTATGTGTACTGCAGAAATGGGGACATATACGCTGGTGAATATTTTGCTGACAAGATGCATGGTTTTGGAGTGTATCAATTTCAGAATGGTCATCGGTATGAGGGGGCATGGCATGAAGGAAGAAGACAAGGACTAGGAATGTACACTTTCCGAAATGGGGAAACACAGTGTGGCCACTGGCAGAATGGGATTCTTGATGATCCTAAAAGACAGAATAGTCCTACTGGATCTCCATGTGATGTGGACCATGCCAAGGTTTCCAATGCAGTACAGGTAATGTTATATTTCTCACTTAGGAAGGATGGATTGATATGTATATAGTAACTTGTACCAAAAAATCTGTAGATTGGGAAAGAAAGGGAATAATAAGGGACAGGGTAGTTATTCTTTTATTAGGAAAAGGGTAGAACTAACTATGATATAAATGTAATTAACCTCCTTTCTAGTGCGTAAGCATAAACATAATGTGATGACAAACCATCCAGAAATTTCTAATATTCTACTCTCCAAAGGAGTAGAGTATTCTTCTTTGAAGCTTCATCTTCTTCTATTCTCTTAATCAAGAATATAGTGGCCTTGGTCGGATGGTTTCTCATCACAATGTATGAAAAAGCAAATACACTTGATTACATTGCTTTTAAATTACTAAAAGAAAAGGTAAACATTGAATGATTATTTTTGTATTTTCAATACAATAAAGATTATGTTTTTGGCTCTATGCTCACATTAGAAAACCTGTATAACCTCATCCTGTTTTGTTTGCCATAATATAGTTTCTTTCGTTGTTTCTTCCTGGTTGTCATTATGAAGGATAATCAAATAATAAAAATCAGGAAGAAACCAGAATTTTCCTCAACTTATTTCATCAACTTGGTGATCCTTAAACCACGGTATTCACTTCTCTCGTTGTTTGCAGGATGCACATTCTGCTGCTGAGAAAGCTTACAGCATGGTAAAGGTAGATGACAGGATGAATAAAGTAGTGGCAGCAGCTAATAAAGCGGCCAACGCAGCCAGAGTTGCAGCTGTAAAAGCAGTGCAAAATAGGATGCACCATAACAACAGCAATGATGATAAATGATAGTAACCATTTCCTCAATCTAGTGATGATATAAAGCTTCAGTATCATCCTCCATCATAGGTTTGCCTACACACCATTATTAGATATGAGAAAGCAAAGGAAGTAGAAGGAATTAAGGAAGGAGAATCATAAACATGTGCAAAATAATGAGATCTTCTCTCAAACTTGAGTACTAAGTTCTGTACATGTTCTTCCCCTCCCCACTGGAGAGGCGTTTCCATTTCTTATATCGTGGTACAGGTGCGAGGTGTGCCTGCTTGGAACCACTTTCGGTAATTGAACTCAATGGCAGATTGTGGAGCAAGTAGGGTCCTCCCTTTTGGTGTCTGGTTATATGTGTATAAGTGTAAGAAAATTAGATAAATCATAGAGTTTGAAATTCCTATGTACAATGCAGAAGTGCCAAAAACATGTAGCGTAGGATTTGCATGCTGGGTTCTTGCCATAAACACGATAGTGTATCTATCCATGTGGGTGCATTTAAAAGTTGCCCACCATCTAGTGCTGTATGTGTTTGGTGAAGAGTTAAAGCTTTAGAAAGCTGAATTTCGTTATCATGCATCAAATCAAACAACCATGTATAATTTCATATCTTAAAATAGAAAAAAAGTGATTGAAGATGAAGGTCTATTAAATAAAAGAATTGTATGTTGTAGTACGATGGCGACATCACATCAATTTTCAACAGAAATGGATGCCAGTGGTGTCAACCAGGCTGGTTCTTATCAGCCACCAGACTAGTCAGTATTTTTGTTTACTACAATGTTAAACACATTTTATTAAAACTCTTTTATCTTATTTTCATATCTAGATATGATTTCAGTTTTTATAGATATGTTTAAGTTTAGTTCAAGTTGCAAGAAAATTGTTATATGAATCTTCAAAATAAGTAAAATAAAAATGATACTGTGACTCACATTTGTTGATTCTCATCTTTGATGTGTTTATATTTTATATGATTTGGCTATGATATTAATATTACACATATAAGATATTTGACACTATTTTAATCCTACAATCTTAAGATTATGTGGTTATGGACTTTTATTATTATATAGTGTTTAATTTTGTTTAATCTATCCAATGTGAAACTTTGACTCACATTTAAACTATTCTCAACCATCTTTTACCCTTTTACGTGGTTTAGTATGAACCCTTAATTAATGTATTAATATATTTTCCTTTAAAAGAATCAATGACTTACACTAAATTATAATAAAAAATAAAGGATGAGAGTCAAAAAAATAGAAGTCACATCATTTTTTGAAATAAAAATGATATCTACTTCATAATTATGTAGCAACTCGAGTTAATAGTCAAATCAGGTGAATATTATATGATAAGATGATAAGAAGTAAAACAAACAAGATATGAGTATAGTATAAGAGAATTTAGTAATTGTGCATATCAAGATAAACTATTTAATGCTTGATTATGTTGAAAATTAAAAGCTTAATTAATGTTTAAGTTTATTATAAAAATATTTTAACCGGATTTTTATTATTTTTATTATTTTTATTATTTTTATATTTTTTTATCTAATATCTGTTAATTAAATTTTTAGGTTAGTTTTTTAATATAATTATCTTATTTTATCATTTTATTTAAAAATAGATTTTACGATTACAATTAATAGAAAACAATCGTAAAATTATAGTTACAATGAGTAGATTCATAGTTCATGAAAAAAAGTTAATAAATAAAATTGTAGCCATGGGTATTAAAGTTAACAACTTACTTTTCATTCACATTATAACCATTTATTATAATTAATTCAAAATACCAATTCAAGTAAATCGAAATTTGGAAAATAGTTTATTATATTAATATAAATGGTGTATACTGTCAAGTAATTGGAAATTAATATTAATACAAAAGGTAAAAGAACATATTATGCATGATAATTTGTAATTAGATAATGATGTAAAAAGTTTATATTATCTGTATATACAATATTTTCTTGTAGAAATATTTCATTGTATGCAACTTTAAAAAAATACTTTACCTTCATATTAACCAATGGTTTATTTCATTTAATCACCTTATTATTCTCATTGATATTTTATTGTGGTAAATAAATCATTGTATTTATTAATGTGTTCAAAATAACTTTAAAAGACCCCTGAAAAATAGTGAGAACGTGGAGATGTACACCAAACACTAACATATGTTTCTTTATCATAGCTTTTCATGTCTTTCACCAAAACTCATTTCTTTTTTATTTTTAATAATATTTTATAAGATTATGATTAAGAGAATAAGTTATTTTTAAATTTAAAAAATGAGATAAATATAAATTTTAGAACTCATAATTTAGAGAGAAAAAAAAATCGATCATAACTTAAAATGTTTGTCAATTTAATTATTGTAGTTACTTCAACAAATGTTTTAAAAATAATTTAATTTGCTTCCAATTTTAAAGATATTTTTCTAATAAAGACACACTATATTAATTGAGATGCAATTAACATAATACGTGTTGATAACATATTATCAATCATTCATTTTCTAACCTATTTTCTCTCGTTCATTAAAATTATTAAAAAAAATTTAAATATATTAGTATAATATTTAATGTCCCTCGAATAGTTTTATTAAATTTCAATCAATATAATATGTTAAGTATTTTTATAATTTTAGAAATTTCTATATAACAGAATATGCTGTAACAGTTCTTAATTAATGTACTTGATATAAAAAAAAAAATCTGAAGTATAATTAAAATAAATTCCATTAGTCTGTTTATGAATTGTGATTGATATTCTTTCGGTCCTAAAAAAATATTTGATTATTTTTCCGTGTCCAAATTCTTTAACCTTTTTTATTAACGTATTACGGTGTATTTGTCTTTTCTAAATGTCACATTTAAGTTGTTATAAAATAAAAACATCGATTTTCTTTAAAGTTTAAATAGAAAAAATTATAAATATATATATATATATATATATAAAATATTTTTATGTTTATATTTATTTTAAAATTTTATTTTTTAAGTAATCTATTTTTAAATTTAGATATTTATTTTATCATTTCTAGGAACCATTTTTTTAAATTTATCCATTTTTTCAATTTTTCTACTTTTCTAAATTATTTATTTTTTTAATTATGGGACTACTTGTAAAATAAATAAAAATTATTCATAATAAAATTATAAAAATAATTTATATTTAACATTATAATTATAATGATAACAATAATTTTATTCATAATATACATAACATATTTCATATATATATATATATATATATGTATGGTATAAAATAATATTGTGAAGTCTGATTATATCAACAGTAAAATATTGTAAACATCTACAATAATTAACAACAAATGCAATTAACAAAAAAAAGAAATGGTTGAAGTGGGAATAATTAAAAGAGAACTGAAAACATCTACAATAACTAAAACAGCTAATTAAATGCTCAGAAACACCTATTAACAATGACAATAATAGTAATTTAATTTGACTTGCATTAATGCCTGGATTCCTTAATCTCAGAAAAAATAATATTATAAATGAATTGATGATAATTAATAGTAATAATTAAGTTGGAAGAGGAAGAGGAGTGGTATATAGGAATGGGAATGGGGTTGCTTAGCTTAAAGTGACAATTAGGATTGTGTTGTGTGTTGTGCTGTAGGTAATCAAAAACCCTAGCCTTCACCCTTTCATCCTTTTTTTCTTTTCATCTTAGACCATGTTTGGTTAACTTCAATCGTCCCAAGAGAAAGACGAAGAAGAAGAAGAGGAATTAGGGATAGGGCAGGGATTAGGGATGTATAAAGAACGAGGAGGTGTTTCCGTCACTGTTTCTGCTTCCAAATCGGAGGATCGGAAGCGAATCAACGACGTTCTCGACAAGCACCTCGAACGATCTTCGCCGTCCACTTCTCGCCCCATCAACGCCACCTCCAAGAATTCCAACCTCCAAGGTACCTTTACCTTTTCCTCTTTCATTCCCTTCCAATTTGCTTCACCACATTCTTCTCTTCACACAAATGACACCACTACACGGATTCACCTAACATCATAATATTCCTTTCTAATTTCATCTGCATTGGCTGCAGCGGAGGAATCTGAAACAGAGAGTGAAGAGTCCGATGTTAGCGGTTCCGATGGAGATGACACCTCTTGGATCTCTTGGTTCTGCAATCTTAGGGGAAACGAGTTCTTTTGCGAGGTCGATGATGATTATATCCAGGATGACTTCAACCTCTGTGGATTGAGCAGTCAAGTGCCCTACTATGATTATGCCCTTGATTTGATTCTCGATGTCGAATCATCCCATGGTTAGTTTTTCATTACTCTTATCTGTTCTCGTAATTATTTTCCTTTCAGGTTAATTCGTATTACCAACGGTGGTTTCTACATCAATGTTAACATATTTTGAGGCTCCTCTCATCTGAATGCAATTTCCAACAATATCAATCAAGAATTACGACAGAATGCAACTTAAAAACTTAAAAACGTTTTTCAGCATTCACTCATTTACTTTATTTTCGTAGTGGTTACACTTTGGTTCGAATGTGTAGGTGACATGTTCACGGAGGAACAGAACGAGTTGATTGAATCAGCGGCGGAAATGCTTTATGGTTTGATTCATGCCAGATATGTATTGACCAGCAAAGGAATGACTGCCATGGTAAGATTTATTGTTTGGTTTTCACTCTTTTCGTTGTTAATCATTCAGGGGATTAGCTTGGTCAGTGACGTTGGTTCTTTTTCAGCTTGATAAATACAAGAACTATGATTTTGGTAGATGTCCGAGAGTTTACTGCTCTGGACAGCCCTGCCTTCCAGTTGGTCAATCAGACATTCCTAGGGCGAGTACTGTAAAAATATACTGCCCTAGGTGCGAAGATCTTTACTATCCTCGCTCCAAGTATCAAGGCAGTATCCTTATATATGATCTATTATTGAACCTTTTTGTGGGTGACTTTAGCTGATGCAACAGCTACTTTTTATAACTGTTCACTGAAAATTCTATTTTTATTCTCTTGTGCCTCTAATTTCATCCTTGCACGAGTTTAATTCTTGAGTCTGACCATATAAGCAGTTTGTTTTCAAGGATGTGTCCTTTTTGGTTTTGGTTTATTTGGAAATTCACTTCTTACAATCCAATATTTGTTATGCTCATTTGAAAGAAAAAGTAATTGCATGTGTGGATCAGGAACTATTTTCTCAATATGATTTAGAATATATTAGAATTTATGGACACGCTGTGCAATTCTTTTTCTTTTTTTCGGAAAGTATACTTCAATTTCTTGTTAATGTTGTCCATACTATGCTGGTCCCTTATGGAATAATAGAAAGTTATATTCAGATAACAAGTTTGTTTAACTGTTATGAGAAGTGGGGGTTCTAGATATTCCAGTACCTAGTGATATGATGTCTAGTAAATGGCCGGTCATAAAGGATAGCCATGCCAATTTTCTTGTTTGACAAATTATATCTGCTACTGTACTTCCAGTGCTGTATGCCTCGAGCATTAGGACTGTTTCTGAATACTTTGGTGAGCACACTTATGTTTAGAAAATGTTGCAGGAAGTTAACTTCTGAATTGTTAAGTCTTTGGAAGATCAAATTTCTTTAATCTCTTGAAGCTAAGAAGTTTGATCATTCGGAATTTTCAGTTTATTTTTAAACTTCCTGACATTATATTGTTTGTTCCTCTTGCATTTATTTTTCTGTAAAACTTTCATATTTTAAATTTTGATGTGTATATGAAATATGGTATATGATTGTATGACACTATATAATTGCGGTTCAAATTTTACTCCCAATTTTCCTTAAGTCTGTCTAGACATTGATGGAGCTTATTTTGGAACAACATTTCCTCACCTCTTCCTGATGACATATGGACAACTGAAGCCTCAGAAACCATCCCAAGGCTATGTTCCAAGAGTTTTTGGGTTCAAAGTTCACAAGCCATAAAGCTGATAATACTGAAACTTTCACTAAAGTAAGAATCTGCCCATGTCCCGTTTAACTCTTCCTCCTTTTGATTCTCATTGCTGCACCCGGCGGATCATAAGCTTTCTGAACCAGTACAATCTAGGCATCTGTTTTAGGAGCGTGTTGTAAAGAAATATGCGGACATGTGAAGCAAGTGCTTAGCTTCAGCATCCGATTCAATTAGCAAGTGCGTAGGTACTTGATGATACTTTTTTAATGGCCTAAAAATTGTATTCTTGCTATTAACTTAAAATTGTCTATGGTTATGTCTCGGATTAGAACTACCCTACTACTTTTATGTCGTTTACCTCATTTCTGTAGTCTTTGAATTTGTGGATATGATCCCAATGGATTCATACATTATACTGGTTTTAAAGTTTCCTTGCTTGAATGTTAAACTCGCCTATACAGTTCCAACATTACTATTGATTATGTGGAAAATATGAATGCACAATATGACTGACCTCAAGTCAGTGTGCTGTATTCTGAATATATATGATTACTGACTTGTGAAACCTCTAATTATGTGCATAGAGAAATAGTTACTGTTGAAAAATTAGCTATTATCTATTTCTTCAATTCTCATTTTGTTGAATCCCCCAATTCAGTTCCCTCAACGTGCTACACTACAAACTGAGACCCCATAATCACAGTTTTGGCTGCTTTACCTGTTTGGTTCTCGTTATTCTTGTTCTGATCGTAATAGTTGCGGATCAAACTAAGAACTCTTTTATCGGTTCTATTCACTTGTTGTACCTAAGACAGTTCATGCTCAATTTGGTTTAACTGGCTATGAGTTGGTTGTTTATTCACTTGTCCCTAAGACAGTTCATGCTCAATTCGGTTATATTCACTTGTTGTCCCCAAGACAGTTGTCAAAATGAAAGTTGTAAATCCCCAAGGAACTTTTAAAAAAAATGGTAGGCTCTAAAGTTGGTTTTAGTTCTATTTACTGAACGTAAAATTTTAAAGCGATTACAAATCCTTCCAGTTTAGTTCTATTGACGAGTTGATTAAAAAAGTAATTTACTAATTACGCATGGAGTGGTTGAGTAGTTCTGACTTGGTAATCTTTTGGGTGGAAGCTTACACCACCTTCCATACGCAATTCACGTCCATGATCTGTAAAATTGTTTAAATTACCCCCTTTTTAAGCTCTTTATTATTTTCTTGCAATCATCATGATTTGGCTGCACGCAGGCAGTGAATACGTCTCATACTATTCTATATTTTTGCATTGGTTTTGTCTGGGTTAACTTTCTACGAACAGATTCATTTCGTTGGAATTAGTAAAAAGGGATGTCTTCTGTTAATCTATCTTTAAAAATAACGTATAATGCCTCTGAATTTAATTACAATTCGCCCATTGCAATGTGTACGATTACTATTTACAAAAGTCAATATTTATTACTCTGAAAATCTATAAACGCCAAATCAAGGAGCTCACACAAAGCTTTGTACCCTCCCACGCGTCTATGTCATCCACGTCATTGTCTGAGGCTGGATTCATCTCAGAGAATGGATAAAAAATAATTAATACCACAATGAATGAACATTCGACATTTGGTAAACAATAAAAAAAATATTAAAAATGATGAAATTAACAAATTTTCTCAATTTCTCAACCATACTTATAAAAGAGACTAACGAAATGTTCATTTGAATGGTTTGCACTGTTCAAGCAAATTTGGGAGTGCAGATTTGATACAATGAGGGTGTTCTTTTGCTACAATTTGCAATGAAAGCAAAGAGCGAATTTGGCCGATGAATGGTTTTTAATCCATCCACATAAAAGTGAGGTAATTAGCATATATTTAGTTTAAGATTACGAAATTGTCCCCTTTTTTGGGAAAAGCAATGGGTGTGTGTGAATTGAATGCAGTGGTTAGTGCAGATGGGTCATCAAGAACGAAGATGAAGGAGGAGTTAGGGTGTGGTGGGGAAGAAGATCAAGGAGGGGGTGGACTGTGGTGACAGACAAAGATGAATGATGTGGTGGGGATGAAGCTCGTGGAGGAATGGTGGTGCATAGGGTATGCGCACTAGTTACATAATCGGTGAGTGTGTATGGCACCGATTACATAACTTGTGTCTTTGCAAAGTGGAGAGTGACACCGGTTACGTAACCAGTGTCATGTGTTTGTTGTTTTTTTTTTAACTTTTTTTGTATAACTTTTGTTTAAAATTTAATTGTATAATTTTTTTAAAATTTAATTGAATAAATTGTTTTTAAAATTTAATTGTATAAATTTTTATACATTCATAAAAATTTAAATTTTTTTATTTTAAAATTTCATATAATTTTAATATTTTTTAATTCATATTAATTATTTATAATTATTTTTATAACATCAAATTACAAAATTATTATTATTTCCATAAAAGATATTTTGGTAACTTTCTAATTTTATCTAATTTTACAATTTATTTTATCTCTCACATTAATCAAATTTTTCTCTAACCTTCATAAAATTTATCTCCAAATCCAGTCACTTTAACATCTAAACTCACTTAAAAAAAACACGCAAATCCATATACTCAAATTCATACAGAACCAACTTCAGACTCTCCCAAATCCATACTCCAAAGTAACACTCTAAAAGAATAAAAAAATACAAAAGTAAAAATTGACGCACCGGCCGTAGGATTAACATTCTATCATCAAAGATTAAAATGTAAACCAACCAAAATATATTTCGATAACTTCATTGACTCCCTTACAGTAAAGAAAAAGAAAAATTAGCTTCTTGATAAACCAAAAATAACATAGTAGAAGCAATGAATAAACAACTTCAAATCCACAGGTAAATCATTCGCATTATATATATTCTAGTTTAGAAAATATAAGTTTCAATTTTTCTACTTATTTTTCTCATAAAACTAATTATGAATAAAATCATCCAAATATATCCAAAAATATACATGTATATTAATACACTCGTCTATGCGCTGATCACAAATCAAGAACAAATTACCAACCCACGCGTATGAGTGAGTTCAGTCACTCTAATTCTTAATTTTACAATTTTAAGATAATATTTTCCATAATTGAAGACTTAAAAACAATTTGAAACGTTAATGCCCATATAAAAACCTTCAAAGAATCAGCAAACATTAAGAATTCAAGTGCCGTCTGACCAATCCATTTAATTAATTCAAACATTCTTCAAAGTGAACTTCGGAAATTAACATCCAAGTATGTCCTAACTCTCCAATTACGTCCAGACCACTTGAAAAACAAAAATCCTAAGAAAACTTGTCCAAAAGACATTTTAATTTAAAAACCTAAAAATCTCCTGCATTGAGCCTCATAACAAATCAAAACATCATTTTCAGTGCTAGCTCTCCTGCACTATATGATTAATATAGACCTAAAACTTTTAGGAGTAAAGCATTTGCGGGGTAAGTAAAAGTTCACCTTAATATGCATGGAAAGCAACAACTAAAATCTGAAAAAGAAACTACAATCTTGGGAAGAGACTAGAATTGCAATCAATAAAAAGAAACTATAAGCAAAATTACTGACATAGAGTCCAAAACAAGAAAAATCATAAGAGTTAACTCTGATAGAAATCAAAGGAGTTTACTTTGGGTACAATCAATGCAGTTCTGTAAACACAAACTAAGAACTCCACGCAGGTCTAATTGATATAGCATTCACAAAAAGTTTATCCCTCAGTCTGCTCTCTCAACCTCCTGATGGTGCTCCGTACAGTCACAGCACTTGCGGTGCTGCCAAAATAATGAGAAAAATTAAGTCTCTGGTTTAGAAAATAAAACATTTAAGTAGAGAGGAAGAAGAGCATTACTTCAAAGTGTAAGCACCCCCTGCTTTCACTTTACCACAGTCCTTGCATCCCCATATTCCCACGGCTTTTCTCTTCACAGCATACTGCCACAAAAATTAGAATGTCAGAATTCAAACATTTTGAAAAGCTAAAGAGAACGACTAAAGAACTTGCTGGAGCATATGATATAAAAACATACAAGAAATCAAGGTTTAGCTACCTTTCCACAAAATTCACAGAAGAACTTGCTGTGTTGACTAACTTCCATCTTCTTAATCTGCTTCCGCAGACTGGCACCATAACGGGTACCTGATAAAACAAATCAGGCAAATTTCTCAGCAATTAATCAAAGCAAAATAAACATGTTCCCTGTGACAGCATTCTCAACAACCTAAGTTCGCATAACAATTTCCATTGACTCCAAAACCAAAGGGTTTAGCAAGAAATCGTCACATTATAAAAATACATCAACCAGTAATCATTCTTCTCAAAGCTAAATAAGATTTACAGTAAGCAACAACATTAAGATTGACCCAAAAACCTAATCACATCAAAATTATAAGATTCAGGTGGCATTGAAGCAACTATACGTACCGTATTTTCCAACAATGCCAGCCTTCTTTGTTCTCTTAGTCTGCCAAAACAAAATGTGAAATTTTAACATAAAACGACGCACAAAAAAAAATAGAAAAAAAAAAAGATGCTTGAGAATGGAAAGAGAGAGAGGGGAGAGTACCATGTTTTCTGGATCGTGGGCGCTGCAGAGAGGTTTGGGACGGTGAACGAATGAATGGAGCAGCCGCAGAAACCCTACTTGTCATTCCACAGAATTTATAGAAAACCACATTGGGTTCGGGTCGGGTAGAGATCCGGTTTGATTCGTTTTTAGTGAAGTTTGGTTTGAATTACTATATTTTGTTTTATATTTTTTTATAAATGATATACAGTAAATTAATAAAAAAAGATTATAGGTTATTTTCACCGAAGTAATACCGATTAGATGTAAATAATAATTTCATATATAAGTGTCAATAACTATATTTGTGTCTCTTTCGTTTTAACTTTAAGAAATAACTATATTTTTTAAAAGGAAAAAAAAAAGGTCGGAAAATATTATTTACTTGAATGAAAATATGCGCAATATTATATTTATTTTGAAATATCACAAAATATGTTATAATTTTACGTTGTTTTTTTATTTTTTAATATTTCGTTCTTTCCATTATATCTTGAGAACCACTTAATACATCCTTTAGGTAACACAAAAATTAAATTATTCTTTTTGAAAGTATAAACACGTTTAATATATTAAAATCATAAATATCTGATCTCAAAATTTCAATATTAAATCCAATATATTTGCATTTTTTATTACCATTCATATCCCAACAAATAAGTTTGGAATGAAAACCGAAGCCATAAAAATAGTATTGCCGTGAAGAGAGTGCAAGACCTTGTTTTCTTTTCTTTTCACTATTGTGTCTCAATATTATTGGGCCGTTGATTTTTTATCTATAGAGCTGCTTTCTTCCTGCACCCTATTTTTTTTTCTTCACCCCATAGTTCCCACACTACTCTCTCTGAAAATGTAATAAAAATTTTTGGGGACAAGGGACCGAATATCTATCTAAAACACTCCCTAAATCTTTTTCTTTTGTAATTAGGCTCTGATGCTTAAATCAGTTCAAGTCCGTTCGGGATATGCAATTAATGCTATGATAAATACGAAGTAAAAGTCTTTACCAACTTAACTTGGACTCCTTTTATAAGTTTGATCAAAGTCCAATTGCTTTTTAAATTTGATTACTGACTTGTTTTACTTTAAGTATAGATCTTATCTTCTTGGTCCGCCTGACTGACGTTGTTGAGTGTTCGTACTCCGATTAGACATGTTCTTATGCCCAAATAGTCAGATCAGAATGGCAAATCATAACCAACATTGTCGGTGTTTACATTAAGAAGGATCTCAGTGTGATTTTCAATTACTTATTATCAGGATCAACCGGTCGTTGCGGACTTTCGACCGCTTGTCCTCAGAATCGTTCAGTTGTGGACTCCCTAAAATTACTTCGGAGAAATTGTCACATCAACAAAGTTAACAACTTTCAACCTCAATTGTTGAATAGTTCACCTGTAACAAACGACTTTTCCACCGCTTATTCTTGGTCGCCTAACTCAGGGTGTTGATAAGTACTACGCTACAAAAGTCCTGCACCTCTTTTTTTCTAAAATTTTCCGGATTGAATGTTTCGGAAATAGCTTCTAGATTGGGTGTTCGGAACCCAAAAACCCACACCCAGCCTCATCCATGTTCTTCCACCTATGTTGAAGATTATGCTGGTTCATGAGCTTCTTGATGTAGTCGTTTTCGTGGTGTTTTCCTGGATGATGATAACACTACGGATGGAGACGTGTTACACCACCACCTGCATCCAACCTCCCGGATAGCACAAGAGTGTCGTCAATCAAGAGAAGTGTTTGGAGGTGGTTCTCATTGCCTTTACAAACTTGGTCCATGGTGATGGTAGAAGTCATTTCAATAAGGCCATGAGGGTGCACCAAGAAACATGTGGTAGTGCAGGAAGAAGCAACTTTGCTATAGTTATATGGCCAAGCCTAATTTGTATAATAAAAGTAAATAATTTAAATAACTAAATGAGAGGGAAGAAACTATGTATCTTTAAAAGATGACAAAAATATCTATTCACAAGTTATAATGGATATTTAGTACATGTAGATATTTATAATTCGTGAGTAGCGACTATTTTAATACATGTTTATAAATAGGTCGAGTGCTAGTACTATACCATCCATACATGTAGATACTCATTATTTGCAAAAAAAATAAAAATAAAATTTAATTTATATTTTATTAGTATAAATTTAATTAAAATTAAAATTTAATTTTTCATAATTTTATTTAAAAAATATTATGAAATATATATATATACATATATACATACATATATATATATATATATATATATATCTTTTAAAGATTCGTGGGTATGCATGTATTTACATATATCCGTTAGTTTTAAAAAATCTACGAGTATTTTTTAAATGACTAACCGACAACTTAACGGACAGATAATTAATGGACTTTTTTTGTTCGGATCGGATTACTGGTAGACACTATTTGTATCCGATCCGACCCGTTGTCATCCTCAATATTCATCTAATTTTTTGTGTAAAAACATGAAATACATTCCTATAGTCTAATGTTTCAAATGAATCATGGGAAGGCTAAAATCATGTGCCAGTTATGAGAAAATTGATTATGCTCATCACTTCGGTTTGAGCTTCCAATCATCCAGGAAGCATGTGAAGCTTAGTAGGTGAAGCAGCAACTTTACATGTGCACACAAAAAGTTACCCTTTCCTTTCTCAACTCTCAGAATCTACCTGGAATACCATTTTCATAATAAAACCACACCTTGCTCAAAAGAGGATAGGAATAACCAAGCCAGCAACATGAAGAAAATATCTAGCACGTTCATGGAGGCATTCCTGATATTGATGCTGATTTTATCAGTGACAGCAACAGAAATGGATGCAAGGAACGAAGAAGACGTTGTTGCAGCAACCAGAGAGATGCAGAAGGCAAATTACTTTACCTTTGTAATGCTCATAAACATGTCTCCACCTGACACAAGACTCGTGGGGAATGTGACTTTCTTGATGCCCAACGATCGAATGCTAGCTAACATGGTTTTGCAAGAAGGATCTGTCTCTGACTTCTTGCTTAGGCATTCAATTCCGTCACCTTTGCTCTTTGAAGTCTTGGGACAGTTCCCAACAGGAACAGCTATTCCCACTTCATTACCTAATTGCATGCTCAGAGTATCTAACAATGGTAGGAAGAACTATGTTCTAAACAACGTTAAACTCATCAGCCCAAATATATGTGTAGCAGGATCCTCGATTCGGTGTCATGGAATTGATGGGGTTCTGTCAGAAGTTTGTACATCAGTAGGTAACTACAGTGTTCCCTCACTCACATGTGATAATAGCACACAACAACCTTTGTGTAAGGCCTCACCTATTTCACCTTCTTTGCCTTCAGCTCCTTCCCCTGCTAGGGACATCCTTAATAATTCTCCTACATTTCCAACACCTGATGCAACAACACACAAATCAGGATCTCCCTATCGGTTTTCTTATCATATATCCTTAGTCTTTTTAATGTTGTCTCTTATAGGCATCTCTATCTAATTCAGACACATTAATTGATTAGGATTATATGCAATTGATATTAATTCTTCAACTAATTAATAATTTAAGTTTTAATTTTATAAGTGTAAACTCTTAATTAGCACTACAACATTTAGTAGCTACAGCAACATTTACTTAGCTACATTTATTAAAAATGTTACTATAGGTATAATATAGTTACATTTTCTTAAAATGGTTACTATAAAAAATATTAATATTAATATTAATATTGTAACACTTTTAAAAAATGTCACTATAGATAATTACATTACACTTTCCTGTTTTTAGTAACATTTTCATTATCATAACTATTAAAAATGTTACTATACATCAATCTTATAAATTATAATAATATTTTTTAAATAAATATTATTATAAGTTGTATTTTAAATAAAAGTTATTATAAATTATTAATTCACTCAGTAAAGAAAGTTCAGGCACAAATGTCTCTCACGTCCATTGGCATTCTCTCCGTTGTATTGTAATTGTTTATCTAGTTCACTTGCATTCTTCCCTTTGCGGCTTCCTCTCTAGTCGCGACTCTCTTATATGCTCTCACTCATCGCTCTAGTAGGTCGCGAGTCATTTCTCTGCTCTTTAACACTCATCGTTCTCCTCATTCTAATTTCGACATCTCACGTCATAGGGTTCTAGGATTGACTTCTATTTGTTCTACATTGCTTCCCATCTCTTTGCAACGGTGCAATCAAAGTTAGTTTATCCCATTCTCTAACCTATGCAATTTAGGGTTTAGTTCCTGATTTGGATAATTTTTTTGAAATTGGTTTAATTACTTTTCCTCGTGTCTATAATTGAGGGTTGTTGTTGATTTTGGATTTGATTGTCTCCTACATGTATTTGTTTTTTAAAATGCATATTTAGCATTCTTTAAGAATTGATCTATAAAAATTCTTATTTAAATCTATTTTTTATGTTCCTTAAGAACTTGTCAAAATTAGTATCACAAAAATGGAGAAATAGAATCACTAAATGTGGTGTAACTCAAAATAAAAATTTAACCAAATGGGATTCATATGGAAAAAGCCCATTAATTCTTTACAAA
>Ga0209589_1003235_pt1 | contig 28567 bp, 10 predicted proteins | sample CowpeawhiteBW_FD_187525 | JGI IMG/M metagenome (GOLD analysis project Ga0209589, IMG submission 187525) | Root nodule microbial communities of legume samples collected from California USA - Cow pea white BW (SPAdes) (version 2) | ecosystem: Host-associated > Plants > Roots > Nodule | place: USA...
ATTTAATTAAAAATTTTAGAAGTTTAATAAAAGAATTGTTAATGTATCCATAAATTTGTACTAACAAATTTAAATTATACTCTTGTAAAAAAATATATTAATAAAAAGAGATTAAATACATATAAAAGTGAAAGAATAAAAATATGGGGTAAAAGTAATAATTAATATTTATTTAACACCTAAAAATAAAAATTATGAGGATAACAACAATAATTTATATTTATTGAACTCTTAAATGAGCGGAAGGAAGCAGAGGATGATCTGAAAAGTTAAACTAAGGATGAACAAAATATATAATTTTCATGATCTAATCCATTTTTGCTATGATTCAATCCATTTAATATTCATTTTATTAAAAATCCAATCCATTTTATTGGATCTGGATATCAATCTGATCTACATTTTATATATTTTATGGATTGTATATCCATACTCTAAATCTAGATTTTCAAAATGGATAATCCAAAATATCCAATCCAAATTTTCAGTTTATATTTTTAGTTAGGTTAGACAAAAGGTTGAGACGGACTAGCCCTAATTTAGTCGTATTTGATTGAGTTGGCGTGACCCTATACAAAATTTGGCTTAATTAGGCCAAATTCTATCAAGTCGATCTCGATCAAAATTTGGCCCATTTGGTCCTGGACAAAATTTGGAAGTATTCAGTTGAGTTCATCCAGACCCAAATTTGACTGCATTGGGCTGAGTCGACCCAGACAAAATCTGACCATATTCGGTCAAGACAACCGCGACCAAAATTTGGCTGTATTTAGCCTAGTTGTCTCCAGTCAAAATTCGATCGAATTCAATTGAGTTGGCCCCGATTGAGATTTGGCCGAGTCGGCCCTGGCCCAAATTTGGTCATATTCGGCTGAGACGACCTAGGATGAAATTTGGCTGTATTCAAATGAGTTGGTCACGATCGAAATTTGGTCGTATTCAACTGAATCGACCACGACCGAAATTCAGTCGAATTCAATCGAGTCGGCTCTGGTCAAAATTCGGTCGTGTTGGGCTCAATCAAAATTTGACTGAGTTGGTCCTAACCTGAATTTGGTCGTATTCGGCAAAGTCGATCGCGACCGAAATTTGGTCATATTTAGGCGATTTGGTCCTGACCTAAATTTGGCTAAATTCAGTCGAGTTGGTCATGACCAAAATTTGGTTGAGTCGACAATAGTCCAAATTTAGCCGTATTCGGTCAAGTAAGTCCCGAACGAAATTTGACTATATTCAACTTAGTCGGCTGTGATCGAAAATTGGTCATATTCAGTCAAGTCGGTCCCGGCCGACGAATTTAGTGGAGTCAACCCTGACCAAAATTTGATTGATCAGGCCCTAGCCCAAATGTGGCTATATTTGGCCAAGTCGGCTTTGGCCAAAATTTGGTCGTATTAGCCAAAATTTGGTCGTATTAGGCAAAATTGGCCATGGCCGATATTCAGTCGAATCCAGTCAAGTCGATCTCGACTGAAATTTTGTCAAGTCGACCTTGGCCCAAATTTGGTCACGTCGTCCCCGATCGAAATTCGTTCGAAAGTCATCCAAGTTCATCACATGCTAAAATTTGGCCTCGTTGGCCCTGACAAAAAATCTGTCAAATTCTATGGTTTCAGCTTTATGGACACAAGTTTTAAAAAATTTAATTTGAATTTATTTTATGAAAAATGGATTTTGGATTTTGAACTTGATCCAAATATTTAGATATGGATTTAAACTTGATCTAAATATTTGGATCTAGATTTTAAAAAAATTCAATCTACTTTTTTTGAAAAAATGGATTTGGATCGAAAATCTAATCCAATTATTTGGATATAAAATAGATGTGCATTGAATCATTAAAAATTCAATCTATAATCACCTCTACTTAGCTCGATCTTTGACTCATATCCAAAGTATTATTTTTTGGAGTTAATTAAAATATTTTGGTAGGACCAAATCCACATTAACCCTTACTCTAACCCAGTTGAAACGGAGTTTTAGGATCAAGACTTTTCTCTACCCATTTATTTAAAAATTCCTAAAAAGAAGCTTAATGAAGTATACCATAGGCCTAGACTATTGACCAAATTAATACCTCTAAATAAAATATACAAATTAATCTGATTTGGTTTGATTTTTTTTATATTCAAACTAAATCACATACAAATTTTATATTTAATTCAGATATATTTTAATCAAAAACTGAACCAAATTTCCCTACAAAATATCACTTTTTGATAATTATAAACTCTTCCTGTATAATTTATTTTGAAGTATAAGATAAGATATTTTCCTAAAATGATGTAGATACCGAAACAAATTTCATAATTATATACGGTATTTCCAACTCCTAATAATATTTTAATGTTTACACCGTTCTAATAAACTTTTAACCTTTTTTGTGTGTGATTTTTTATTGTTTTTATCATTTAATTTCCTAAACTAATTCTCTAGATTTTGTTAATTAAATATTCATCAATTATGACAGTAATAATTCTAATATAATAAAGGTTGACCAAATTTTAGGAGAAATAACTAACTTTTTTTGTTTTTTATGTGGACCACAAACATTTGTTATGACCTAATTATGTTTATCTAGAATTCAAATTGAAATTACTAGATAAGGTGAAATAATTATGCATCAATTATTAGTTGGACAAAATAACTATATTATAGTAGCAATGAGAATGAACAATAACAATTTTTTCTATTCAAAAGTTTTACACAATTAAGCAACAAAAGAAAAAAGAAAAAAAAACTCTTTTCATTTTTTTTTCATCAATAACCTAAAGATACATTATTCCTAATCACTTTCTTCCATATGCTAAACTTAAGATAAACGAAAACATTGTTTCAAACACATCTTTTACTTTCTTAAACAGCAAAAGAAAAAAAAAAAGTATTAAGGTTAGGTTTTTGTGATGGCTTACATTCAGTCTATTTTTCATCGATGATGTTGACCTCACCACTCCTTTGAAAAACTTACAAAAGAAAAAGTGAAGCTTTTGTGTTTATTTTACACTGAAAGTAAAAGAAAAGATGAGGATGAAGATGTGGAGGAAAATTAGTGAGAAGTTTCAACTCTTGGAGTTTGTGCAAACAACACAAGAATGAAAATCTTAGAAGAAATTTAAAGTAATAACAGTAATAAGTAAAAGTGGAAGAAGAATAGGTAAAGAAGAAGAAAAAGTTTTTACAGGGAATCATCATTCCTTGCCATCAACTCAGATAAGTGTCTTTGGACTGTCATCCATTCAACCACACATTACTCTCAAAAAACAAAATCTCTTTTCCTACATTTGTGTCCCCTTTTCATTGCATCAAATCACAATTCTCTCTCTCTTTTTTCTACACTTGTCAAAAACTATGGCATTTTCCCATCAAGATCAAAACTAATATCTTAAGATGTTGAAATTTCTTTAAAGATTAACTTTCAACAAAATTTTTGATAGTGTGTTATAAGATGATAAGTATAATTACCTCTTAATATTTTTTTTAATACCATATTCTTTTTGGTTGATGTACTATTCACAAAGAATGATAAGTGATGATTAGAAAATATGCAACGTGTTCTTTTAAAAGTGATACAAGATGATGAGAGGAGATGATTAAGGGATTTACTGAAAATTCAATTTCAATATTCAAAGTAAGATTAGAAGGTGACACTGCCAAATTTACCAAATTATCCCTTCATCATTTAATTTTTGTTACATGTGGTTTAGCTGATAAAACCAATACACATGGTTTCAGTTCACTTTTTTAATTCTATGTTCAGTGTATTTTGTTAAAAGACAATGTCTTTGTGACTATTACAATGACTTTACTTTTATTCATTTTCTTTATTATGAAAAAACAACATAATAAAAATTAGTAACCCAAATAATCATTTATTAATTTGTTTTAATATGTCACATAAGTCAATTCAATCACAAACTTCATTATCTAATTCATTCTAAAATCACCTTCGAATCCCTTAAAAGAAACAACATCAATCTCACCATCTAATCATTTTGATGTCTTCCTCTCTCCCTCTAATTCATCCTAAAAAAAATACAACATAAAAGTTAAGGTATAAAAATATTAGACAATAATTGAAATTTAATTTCTATCTTCTCTTATAAATTGGTTTTCTCTTTCTTCAACAAAAAGGAAAAGGGAATTGACATTGTAGGACATAAAATGATGAGTTAAGTATATAAAAGTATGTCCCATTGAGATCTAGTTGGGAATATATTTCAATCCAAAAAATGATGTTGCCCACATTCACTTTATTTGGCATTATACGTTAAAGTCTGATATTTCAGCATATTCACAATCACTTTCCATCAAATTCCAAGCTACAAACCCTTCCAAACAAAATCACCTTATACATATCAAAACCTACTTTCCGCAACACTAAATAATAGCCACAAACTAATTATCATTTTCCCTACTTTTTCTCAACATTTTCGTCACTATTTTCGTATGCATGCGTGTGTTATACTTTTTAGGTTAAATATATTTTTGATTTCTAAAGTTTCAGTGAAATGTGAAATTAGTACATTTTTAAAATTTTTAACCAATTTAGTCCTTCATATTTAAAAATGTGTGAATTTTTAGTTCTTTTAATCAAATTTTGTTAAGTTTATTTGACGTTTCAAGCGATTTCATGATAGTATTTGAATTGTTTACTCCGTTTGACACATTTTCGCTTCAATGTAAATTCAAATATTATCATAAAATACGTTTAAAATGTCAAATAAACTTAACAAAATTTAGTAAGAATGAGTAAATCCACGTATTTCTAAAGATAAAGAACTAAATTTATATAAAATTTTGAAAAGGGACTAATTTCAAAATTCAGTGAAACTTAAGATATCAAAAACATATTTAACCCTACTTTTTAATATCATATATTATATTAAAATATCTATATAATGCATATAATGCATGTCTTAATCTTATATGCATGCATGTATATATATTTTTTATTATAGTTTGATATATATATGTGGTGTAACCTATTGAGCAACAACCATGTAAATGTAATGATGTTAGTGAATTACGTAGCTATGGTGGTGATTATGTGGTTATATACATATAATGATTAAAGTGATTGGGGGAAAGAATGTTGTAAAAAAAAATTGATGTGTGGAGTGTGAGAGTGTGTTGATGTATGGTCCATGGACACGTGCGAATGATGGCAGTGTGTTAGGCGTAATGATGGGGTTTTGCACCGCTTCTTCCACTGTGTGGGACCCATGTCCTATCATGCGACGCTTTATCTTTGACCGTTTCAGAACCCAAAGCCGAAACGTTTCTCAGATCGACCATTTCCCTAAACGACAAGACGTACCAGCGCAACCACATGCAGTCCCACAGCAACCTTATATCACCTCACCAAGTGTCCTTCAAATGTCTTTTTACTACTTTTTATCTTTTCCAAAAAAAAAATATAAATTCAACCATATATATAATTAAACAATAATATTTTGATTATTAAATTTTGATAATTTTTTTATAATAAAAAATATTATTTTTTAAATGATTTTGAAATATTAAAAATAAAAAAAATAAAAAAATTACTTAAAAATGATATTTAAGATTGTAAAATAAAATTATCGAAATGTGGCACTTAAAAAATCATTTTCCTCTATAATACCACGTGAATAAGGAGTAATCAAATTCATATTCAGAAATTCAACTTTTCAGTTGATATTTCAGTGAAGTTTTTCATATATTTTCACGTCACGTGTACAGAAATTGTTGAAATTTCACTCAACTATAATAAAGTTCAACTTAATTTTAAAAGCACTTCAATGTAGAATTGTAAATTAACTTTGATTAATAAATATTTTATTTTAAAACATATTTGTCAATTGTATAATGAGTTATACTTCAATTCGGTGTAATATAATTTTATCTAGAAGTCATTTTTTGTTTGAAACCAAACTAAAACTATACTTTGTTTAAAAAATATTTTTTATACCATTCAATTAATAAGTTCAATTTGAGATGATGTTTTTTGAGTCGGTTTTTCTTTTTGTTAATAATGTTGAGATAATATGACAAATATTGAAAATTTTATCTTACGATGAAATAGATCGATAGAGTTGATTGAAATGAGAGTAATTCTTTTAACTTATTTTAATTATATATTTTTTGTATATTATGATGAATTGAATTGATTTTATTAATGTTATTTAAAGTTATTTTTGTTTAGAATGATTATAAGAGATAAATCAAAATTTTGTTCCTTATAATTAGAGTTATCTTTCATGCAACAACTAAGTGCAATGATGCTGTTTACACGAGGAGATAATTTATTTAATTAAAAACATTTACATTTTTTTACGTCAAAGGGATGTTTTCTTTTTCTTATTAGAACAATATATAATTTATGATTGATGTAAGTATACTTTCATTAATTTTAAACAAACTTTAATATATTCAATAGGTTTTTTTTTTCAAGGTATTTACATTGCATATACATTGAGAGGAAATTGCTTACATTTTCTATGAAGTTATGGAAACTCATTTGAGGTTACAACCGTGTCTGTCTTTATAAGGAAGAATCTACAATATGTTGCATCCATTATAAGTTATTTCTCCAATTGATTAGATTATATGGGAAGTTCTTTAATCTACAATAAATTAGCTAAAATTCTTTAATTAGTAAAATGGGAAGTTCTAATTGATTAGATTATATTTTGAAACTATAGATATACATCAAGTCATCTAGGATGAAGGACAAAGTCATAAAAAAAACATTCCTATGTCTTTAGTTTTATTTGTGATAACTTTAGATTTGTATAGCTCATACAATATTTATTGGTTTATGAATATTAAGATTTTTGTAATGTTAATATTTGTTTATGTATTGATCGTTGTTGTTTCCATAATCAAATCAAAGAATAAACATTTAATGTAGTGATGGATTGTCCAGTGCAATAATGGCTCATCCAATGAGAGAATATATTGTCTAATAAGAAAATAAACAGTCTAATGTGAAATTCAAAATTGTCTACGAAAAATAAATTCATCATAAACAAAGTATATAAGTTTAGTCTATCCAAAGTCGTCTCCTAATTAATTCAATTTCAATCTTAATAAATTAGATTTCAAAGGTTTTTATAAATGTAAAAAATTAGAAAGAATAGTAAAGTAAATGGAGGAGTTGTTGATATAGATAATGTTAAAAAAGTGAGACAAAAACAATTAGAAATGGAGATGGATTCTCTAATTCATTCACAATTCACTACAAAAGAAAATGATTTTAACGAAAATTTGTTTTTACATTATCCATAGTTAAAACCTCCGCTAAGTTATTTACCTAGAGTTCCAATTTTCCTTGCTAATTAAACTATTTCTTGGGGATGTGTTCGTTGAGATTTTAACGAACTCCAAGAAATGTCAATCAATAGTTAGGGTCTTATATCCTTTTGTATTTAACGGAGATTTCAAAATCTATATTAAGTTCTCTTGGTTTAAAACTTATATAGTGATAAAATATTCATCTAGTACATAATTAAGATTTCCAACTATTTTTATATGAAATACTTATTTAGTATACAACCAAGATTTCCAACAATACTAGTTATTGCTCTTGTTACCGATAATGAATTACTCATGATTCAAAATAGTTATTTTATAAGTAAATAATAATCATTAACAAGTAAAAAAATACTTACAAAGTTTATGACAATAATGTGTGGTGGCATTTTTGTATATAAATATTTTTACATTGGAAATTATGGATTCTAATGTAAATATTATTATATTAAGATACTGTGTTTCTTCTTCCTCGCACTTTTGTCATGCAATTCTCGCCTTTCTTGTTTTCTTCTTCGATGACAAAATTTGGGTGTTTTTTATAAGGTTTTAAAGGTCATTTTTGTTGTTTGAAATTGAGGTTGTGCGTGTTTTGTGGTGATGAAAGCTTTTCTCTAATTACATTAGAGTATTTGTAGGTCTAAGTGTGTCATTGAGGTAAATACTCAAGATCCTATTGTACTACTAAAGTTGAGCCTATGATATTTTTAGGTGCAAGGTTTGGAGATCTTCATACACTAAATGACATTGTTTCCACCCATCATTCCCAGTAAAGAATGGAGGTCAACGATAACAAATGGTGGAGGCTTTGTTCGCTTAAGGGGCTTTGACAAGTGTTGATCATGCTAAGAAAAAAAATACCACGACAATAGCATATTTTAAATGTCTTGTTGAACCATTGTGAATAAAGGAATAATGGAGATGAGGAGAGAAAAAATAAAAAAAAAAAATTTACAACAAATTTCACTAAGTCAAACATAAATTTACACTAACACATGCATAATCTAACGTAAATTTATGCCAAATATTATGATTGACATAAATTTTCATCTCTCTTGCATTTATGTTGAACTTATTTGGCATAAATATACGCGTAAAAAACCTTTTATGTATTAGTAATTATTTTTTATTGTGAATGTAAGGTGTTGTTGGAAGATGTTAGTGGATGTAAAAATGTAAGAGAAAAATAATAATCTATAACAATATATAAAAAGATTCTCTCTTTTGTGTCCACATTTCAAAATACCAATTTTACCCTTTTAAAATATAATTATTTATTACATTTTAAAATTGACCGTTATTTTTACACGTTTTTTTTTAAATCATTTATTTCTACTTATTCTCTTTTTCTCTATTTATCAATGGTTATTCTCTCATCTTTTCTGATATATTTCACTTTATTTTTAATAAATATATTTTTATTTTATATATTAACTTAAAAATATTAAATTTCCATCACTTACTAATATAATATCATGTATATTTAAAAAATACGTATACATAAACGTTGTCGCTCATGTGTATACGCTAATTTATGGTAATAGTTATAGTAGTAAAACAAAATCTATAAATATGTAGGTGAAACAAGACATCCTTTATATATTGTCTTATAGACGTAAATAAAATAAATTAAAAAAAATTAGGTAGGAGATTTTGTGATAGGTAGATGAGAGAAGAAAAAACACTGTGATGTCGTGATTGAAGGGAAATGATATAAATGTGGTGCAATCAGAAGGCAGATCCGTGTTATGTGAGGCCAAAAAATATGGTCTCAATCTCATAATCACTTATTTGTCAACTTTGATATCATTATGAAACCATTTTTTACGCTCAAAATTACACATTTCTCACAAGATCGAGAAAAAAAAGGAGGGAAAACCAAAATTTTATCTCTACAATTACTTACGTGACCCAGCTTATCAAATCAACTCTCCAAAGTTACATTTTTTTTTTAACTTTAATTTACATTATTGTCTTCTATATTACTTTACAGAGTTTAACATTTATGATATACATATAAAATATTCATTATAAAAACCATTTAATTGTTTTGTATAATAGCTTGTAAATGGAGGTCTGTGATACTGTTTTATATTTATACACAGTGTTTATTTATTTATTCTTGTTATATTTAATGTAGCATTTTACCAAGTTTAACTTATTATTTTAAAATAACTATTTTCTTTTGATATTACGTTTTTCACATGTAATAAAAATCGATCAAATATGTTTGATTAATTCCCAGTTTGAATTTTTCAGAATAGCGTATGGGACTTTAACAACTGAAATTTAGTCCTCTTTTAAAGCGAAACATTTAAAACAATAAAATTCTCTTATTAAATAAAAATAAGTAAAATGTAAGAACATGTACTTCCAATTATTTGGTGAGGTGAAAATAGTAACAATTGTAAGAAAGATATGAAGATTAAAATATCAAATAATATTTGATAAAGATAAATAAGATACAATAAATAAATAAAAAAGTAAGACTAACGAATGTATTCATGATTAGATCTAGAGATTTATTTAATCTACAAACTTTCATATCAGATATTTACTATTTCTTTTATAGTTTAAATATATTTTTAGTCTTTTAATTTTTAATAAAAATTAGAATTATTATCTTTTTAAAATTTTGACTCATTCTCAATTTTATAATTGTGTGAATTTTGTCATTTTAATTAAATTTTTGTTAGGTTTATTTAATAATTTAAATGTGTGTATCTTAGTTAACATTGAATCGAAAATATATTAAATGTTATAAACAATTTAAATGTTATCATGAATGTGTTTGAAATATCAAATAAATTTTTAAAAAATGGTTAAAAAAATAAATTCACACAGTTCTAAAGTTAAAGACCAAATTACACTAAAATTAAAAAAAAAAATTTTAATTTTCACTGAAAATTAAGAGACTAAAAAGATATTTAACACATTCTTATATGTCTACTCACACAACACAAGAGAGTAAAATATCAGCATAATTGTGAACTTTTTTAAGTTACTGATAAGAAAAAAAAAAACTCTTTAAAAGTTATAGTTAGAAAAAGACAATAAACAAATATTTTTGTGCAGATTAACAGACTTAAAAGAAGTGTAGGTGAGTTGTTAAACCCTGATTATTACGTTTAATTTTTATAAATATAAAAAAACTAACCTGCTTAAAGACACCGAAACTAAAAGAAAATAGGTCGAGTCTAAAGTAAAATAATAGAAGAATTGAAAAACTAGAAAAAGAAGATAGTATGAAAACTCCAGCTGTGAAACTTTTGTTCAAAATGAGCTGTTAAGCAGAAAATGAATTAGACTAAAAGTGTTACATTAAGAAGATCAGATTTAAACAGCTATATCAATAAAATATTCATTTTCTAACCCTACTAATTTTTTTTTATTAAAATTATTACATTTAGTAAGAATTACATTTATGCATATTTTGCAGTTTTAATTTAATTTAATTTTTTGAAATTAAAAACAATGGTAAAAGAAGTAAAGGCATTATAAAAAGGCACAGAAAATTAGTTGAAAAACCAAAACTCAAAATTAACAAATTACTTCCCTTGTAAACACTAATTAAAAGCTGTTAAACTGTTTAAGTATTTTAAAAGTGTTTAGTGAAGTCATCTATTAATCTAACTTATAAATGTAATATGATACATGTTAAAAGATGTTATTATATAAACTTAAATTTTATTTTATTGATAAAATATGTTTTAAGAGTATGTCAAAATTAATCTTTAGTTTTAAACTCTATCAAAAAAAAATGTAATACAAAAATATTTTAAAATAATAATAAAATAAAAAATATATTTATTTTCTATAAATAGCAACAAAAATATAGTTTTGAAATAATTAAAATATAGGGTTAAATACATTATTAGTCCCTAAATTTTGACTTAAAATTTGAATTCGTATTTGTTTTAAATTTTTATACAATTTGATCTTTAAATTTTAAAAATATATATATATATATATATATATATATATATATATATATAATAATTTTAATGTAATTAAGTTAACATTTTTTTTACATGTAAAATAATATTTTAGTTTCATGTTTGAATAAATTTTGTTGGACATGTTTGAACTTAAATATCAGTAAAAACTATATCTAATAGGTAAACATAATTTAATATCTTTGAACGAAAAAATTATATTGCATTTTAAAATTTTAAAAAACTAAAGTGTATGAAAATTTACTATATAAATAAATTATAATTTTGTATTCAAGTTTATATACCACAAAATAAACAAATATGTAAGTAATAATAATAGTTAAAATAAATGGGAAGTATCCAAATAATAGTGGAAAAATAAATAAAGTTTGTAAAATTTTTTGTATAATTAGACACTTATAAAAAAAAAAAACTATATGACATGTATTTAGCATAAGCTTTTGAAGAAGAAAGATAAAATAATTTTGAATAAGTTAAAAATTTGATATTTTGAGATACACATGAAAGTCAAATTATAGTGGCATGATATACTTTTAGAACCTCCCTTTTGTGAGCTTCAAAATTTGGGTTTATCGTGGATCTGATATTTGAAAGGGAACCATCCATCTAACTTTTTTATTAAAGCCAGCTTCTGCAATCATAACAACTTGTCTAATCAAATACATTCTTCTAAAGAAAATAAAGGTAAAAAGATTAAAGTTAGTGCTGCTTAAGTTTTTTTTCCCCTCTCATTCTTTTTCTAGGAACATCAAAATCAACCTTCTTTCATTTTTTTTAGCTTAACAAAGCAACATAAATCATTCTACAGTCAAATTCAGTGTACGTTCTAACACAAATGTACTCTTGTTTAACGTTAGATGAGTTGACTATTTTCCAAAATAGTTTTTTTTTTCCTCTAACTTTCTTACCTCAAATGCATGATTAGTAGTTTATGAAATATATATAAGGTTAAATATGTTTTTGTCTTTTAACTTTCAGTGAATTTTGGAATTAGTTCATTTCGTAATTTTAGACTAATTTAGTCATTTATCTTTCGAAATACGTGAATTTAATCTTTTTAATCAATTTTTTAAGTTTATTTGATGTTTTGTACACATTTTAAAATTGTATTTGAGTTGTTTATAATGTTTGACACATTCAACTAATTAATATATATTTTATCTAATTAAGGTTGCATAAATAAAAATGAATACATTCCGGAATTCCAAGCAAAAGTAGCGAGTATTTCTGGCAATTCGATTTATTCGTAAGAATGAAAAAAACTAGGTTAAAATATATTCGGGTCCATTATATATTTTAGAGTTTGGTTTTCCAAACTTAAAAGTTTGCATAGTGTCTTAAAATAGATCTAATAGACCAAATTAATATTTTTACCTTTTTTTCTATTAATGGTGTTAGATTTAGAGAGTGAATTTGATATGATTTCTCACAAATTATTGGTTAAAGTAACGTTTAGAAGACTCATTTAGTTTAACAAAGAGTTATCAAAGTAAAATATTTTAAATTTAAGAAAATAAATTGAAACAAAAACTCAAATATAAATATAAGAAAAACAAATATATTATCTTATACTCAAAATCTTAAAAATGTATATGTAACTTTCACTACTAGAAATTATCATATTACATGAAATTTTTCTTGTAAATTTGTTAAAAAAATTTGTAAGAAAAAAACTTTTTTCTGTCAATTTTTTCTATAAATTTTAATTGACAGGTATTTTCTTCGTGGAGTAATTATTTCTTACAAAATTATAAAATTCACAAGTATTTCCTACAAAATTTGTTGCGAAAAATATTTTATATAAAATATTTTGAAAAAAAAAATTGGTAGCAGTTTCTTGCAATTTTTTTTCATAACAAATTTATAAGTATTTTCTATAAAAAAAAAACTTCAAAACAAAATTGGAAGGAAATATAAGTTTTTTTAAGTAGTAACTAACATTTGATCTTTGCTACAAGGTAATTGATGTATATGTAACATTAACATTGGGATTAGTGGTCTATTTGCAAATGCGTTTGAATTTGTTTTTCATTTGACTATATCACGTGTAAATATTATGGTTGATTATTTGTAATAGAAATTTATCTTACGTTTGTATTTTACTATTCTATTGTAACACTTAAATTTTAAACATTAGGTTAAAAAAAATAAAATTGATATGAGTGGGAGGAACATGGTGATAATGTGTTTGGTAAAATGTGAATAAATTAGCATGTTTACTACAAGACAGCATTGGACAGAAGAGGAATGTTTGTGTTTGGTCAGTGAAGTACCTTACTCACTGAATATTCATAATCATAACCATTGGAGTGAAAAATGGAATATTTCACACTTCACTTGCAGGTGCATGATTGTGATGATTGGTGATCATGTATTTTGACTAAAACACGTGTGCCCTCACTCTCCCTCACGTGTGTCCACTTTCACTCATGCACCATAACTCATTCACTTACTTACCAATCCTGTTATCCAATTCATGAAACTCTCACAACATAAAAATTATCAAACATCACAACAAAATACATTACTTTATTTTATTCCATCATCACTTGCCAAAAATTCCACAATCTCTTCTCACTTTTCTTCTTTCCATCTTTCAATATCAACCCACTTGCATTTTTTATATAATACATAATTTCTTTTTCATAACTTCCATTAGGAATTCAAGTATGAGTCTAAGTCTCAAATTGGTTAAAAATGGAAAAGTAGAGCACTATATAAAAACAAAAACTTATAAACTCATTATTTTAAGGTTTTCAGTAGAGAGTGGTATCAATACCCTATATGGTTGGATTCAAATCTCGTTGGTATTTGTATCTCGTCAATGAAACTCCTTCTATATACCTAACAACTTCTAAATAATGCATTGAAAATTCTTTTGCATTTGTTATTAAATATTTTTGAATAAATAATATTGACTTTGTACGATTTATTATTTTCTTAGTTCTGACAAGATCAGCATGTGGTCATCCATTTGAGTTAAATTTATGATAATTAAAATAATGAAAGTAAGTTATGATTAATTGAATGTTTAAGCACGCGATCTCCGTTGGTTTTAAAGAAATATGTGATAGCCAAAAATTGACAGCTACTACGAAGACTCAATCATAAGCTACTCCCTACTCGGGAAGAGAGAATAATTTAACTTATATTTATATATGTCTCTAAATGTTCATATATATAATATGCATGCATGATGCATGCCCCACATCAACGTATATTTATGAAAAATATGATACACCAACAGAATCTACATGTCGTAAACAAAGTTCAGGAAATCTAAGATACTAATCCTATATTTCATGGATGCATGCACATCTACCAAGTTAATTATTATTGTATAGAGAATCTAATTCACTTACTATTTTTAATAGATTTTATTTTTCAATCGCACGTTTTACTTTTTGTTAAGCGGAAAAATAAAGAAAACTCTCTACAGTTTTGCAGAATTTGAGCATGAAATTTTTTATTTTAAAAAGTTGTCCCAGTATAATCTATATATATTATATGGGATAAGTATGAATATGGTATAAAAAATCCTTATGGTGAAAGGGGTTGGTTGGATTTTGAAGTTTTGGGATTGGAGGAATCTTTTTGCATTCCTCACTTCACTCACTTTAATTGATGAGCAAAGGGGTTGAAAGAGAGAGAGAGAGAGGCCACCGAAAAGCAAGGACACCTTATCATGAAAGCAAGAAAAAAACGACCCGATTTGACGGGCCAACACACCAACATATACCATACAAACATACCACGTACGCATCCCATGATATCCTCATGTCCCTACCTTCCCTTCCGATGCATATGAAATCAATTGTTCAGAAATAGAGACAAAGCGTATTTGATCGTGATATTTGGATTATTACATTATTAAAAAGTTATATTTTGATTAATGATTATAGTTTTTATTCAGTGATAAGTAGTTGATTCTAACATTCTCTTTGTTTAAGAGAAACATGATTGTAAAACATGATTGTTTTAAACCTGTAATTGTAAAATAGGATTAGTTAATTTTTTTTGTAAAATAGGATGAAGTTCTTAAGATTTATGATGACATTCAGATCGAAATCGTCATGAATGTGACTGATTTTATTATTTTTTTGTAAAATGAAAATTGTTTAAACTCCTACTAATTTCTGTATTTTGTAAAAAGATGCAAAACTGAAGTCGTCATCGACTCATTCTTCTAATGTATAAAATAGTCTTGATAACTTCACTTTTAAAAAAAAAATATCAGCCACACTCATAATGATTTTAGTCTTAATGTCGTCATGAGTTCGACAACTTCATTTTATTCTAAAAAAAAATCAATTCATCCTATTTTATAATTGTGTGTTCAAAACAACCATGTTTTACAAAAGAAAAGAACCTCTCCTATGTCTTACTCTCTTTTGCTTCTTGGTTATGGTCATCTTTAATATATACCATCCAAGTATATATTCATCCAAACACAATCTCCTTTTCTAGTAAGTATAGTCATGTTATTTTGTTACAAAAACAAGTAAAAAAAAAAGTCACTTTAGGTTAAAATTTGTATTACATGTGCATATGTAAATGTCACTTCGTACTGTGACTTTTCTTTTCTTTAAAAAAAATAAATAGTTAATTCTACTTTTGATCAGAATAAATCACCTTTTAGTTTAATATAGAGAAGTAAATTCCCAAGTCAACTGCACCTCATGATTTGGTCTTGGTTGTTGCAGGCAACACCTCATTTCCCACTTGGTTCACTTTAATCACTGTTTGTTCTACTTGTACTACTACCACCATCATCCACCACCATATGCATATTCCTCTATATAAAATCACCAACTTCTCCGCCATATGGTAGCTACTAGTAACTCACTAACCATAACCATGAAGGTGCATCAGTTCGCACGTGGGTTCTGGGAGCACGAACCCTCCCTCACACTTGGCTGCAAACGCTTACGCCCCCTTGCCCCCAAGCTCTCCAACACCGACTCCACTACCTCCATCACTTCATCTCCTGTCACAACCTTCGACCTCAAGAGCTTCATCAAACCAGAAAGTGCCTCCAGAAAACTTGCATCCTCCGATGACAATAAGAGAGACCCAACTTCACCTCAAGGCCAAGGCCAGGTTATTATCTAATTTTCGATAAGACGAGTTTATAAGTAAATGCAAACTTCATCTTACAAGCTAGTTTTAAACCTTAATCCTACGTTATCATATTGAGAGACCACATATCAAACAGTATACATAAAGATTTTTGGACTATAACTGCATTAAGTTTACTTGTCTGTAATGTGTCACAGTATATAAAAATTGACTATAACAGATTTTTGTTTATTTTTGTGTTGTGATGCAGGTGGAAACGCATATTCCGGGAGGGACGCGGTGGAATCCGACGCAGGAACAGATAGGGATACTGGAGATGCTGTATAGAGGAGGGATGCGAACACCGAATGCTCAACAGATAGAGCAGATCACAGTCCAACTTAGCAAGTACGGCAAGATCGAAGGGAAGAACGTATTTTATTGGTTCCAAAACCACAAGGCACGCGAGAGACAGAAGCAGAAGCGTAACAACCTCGGTCTTGCTCATAGTCCTCGTACTCCCACCACACTAGTCTCACCTTCCTTTAGTTGTAGTGTAATAACCTCTTTGGACACCACAAAACGGGTATGTCTTAAAATAACAGGATTGTGTATTCAAAATTCAAGTTTCAGACTCTGTATTCAACCATACAAACTATTAGGTTTGATCTAGAAGTGAAGTATTAGCTGATATTCATTAGAATGTTGTGCATGAGAGATGGAAACTTGGTATTGATCGTTGACAATTTTATAGTATATAAGTGGAGTGCAAACCTCACCTTACAAATCAGTTTTGAGATTGAGTTAGGTTTAAAATTCACTTCCTAATATAGTATCAGAGACAGTTAAAAAACTTATCCTAACAAGATTTCTTGAACATATTAGTTTCATCTACTTTACTAGAGATAAAATAATTTCAAAGCATATAAGTGGACTGAAAATCTAAGCTTATAAACCGGTTTTGTGAGATTGAGTTAGACTTAAAATCTAATTTCTTAACATGTTATGAGAGTTATAGTTAATATATGACATGGTTTTTGATTTATGAATGATATTTTGTGCAGGGGGAGGTAGTAGAAAGAGATGAAGAAGATAGTCCTTTGAAGAAGTGTAGGAGCTGGGCATTTGAGTACTTGGAAGAGCAAAGTTGGTCATCATGGAAAGAGGAGGAACAGAGAACTCTGGAGCTTTTCCCGTTGCACCCGGAAGGCAGATGAAGGGGTTTGTTTGTTTGGTTGGTTGGTTGTTTGTTCAATTGTTTAACCATTTAACGAGAAACAATTTTAGGTTTTTTGTTTTGTTTAGTTTGCTTTTAGTTTTCACTTTCTTCTTTGGTTGTGTCGGGAAAGAAGAAAAAGACAAAGTTGTCTGCAGCCTGTACTGTTCCCGCGCGCTCTCAGACCAAATTAACCAAACCTGCGTAATTGTCTCTTTACTTGTTGATTTCAGCGCAGTGGGTGTGAATAAATCGAAGCTTTTAGGTTAAAAGGAGGAGCTACGGACACTGAAGTCCACGCACCTACTGCTTCTATACTTCTTCTTCAATCTTAACCCTACTTTACAGCTGAGCCCAGGGATTCATTCACATACTACTTAACATGTTCACAATAGAACTTTTCGACCCAAAAATTATCATAATACTACATTTAATTAAGACTTAAAATAGTCCATGAAGAATGTTAATTAATATTAGCACTTGATACTCCACTCACCATCACAGATCAGACTTTGATAAAGTAGGCACATGTGGATATTATATAAGGTACATGCTTCCATTTATTTTTCCATCATTGACATGCAAATTTTCTTTCCATCACACACTGCATGTAGGGTCACCTGGTAAAGGCACCGTTAGAATTATGACTTGGGAGGGAGGGAAATATGGAAGATCCACATTTTCAAATCTTCATAAAGTTTGTGAAAATTCGCCAAAAGGGGCTCTGACCAAAATTAAATTGCGTTATGAATTCAAGTCTCTTTGAATTTTTTTTTTCAAGTGTTCTCACCGGATTATATACGAAATATATTGATTGTGTTCTGATAAGCGTGCCATTATTAAAAGACCATGTTTTTAGGCTTTGTTTGGTTGCTGGGAAATGAGATAGGAACGAAAGAAAATAAGGGTAAACATAGTATACTTTATTGTTTTGGTAGAGAAAAAAATGAGTAAAGTTTTAGAAGAAAGATTGTATGATAAACTTGTTAAAACTTGTCGTGAATGGACAAGATATCAAACCGCATATGTTTCGGCTTTCTAATTATTTTTACTTCGCTGAAAAATATATTTTAATATATTAAGCATTATTACTATTACTATTATGTATGTATATATTATGTGTGTGTTGAAGTGAGTAAGAGATAAGTGAGGTTGTATAGATATTGACTCTTATCATATGAGTTGGTTAACTATATTGAAGATAACTTCAAAATTATTAAGAGTTATTTTCCAGTTATTTGTATATTTATATATTAACAAGTTATATCATATTATTATGACAAAATAGATAATAATAAAGATAGCTGAGTTGTTGAAACTTGTCTCTTGATTATTATATAATTTATTTTATGGAATAAAAGTTTATTAACAAGAAAGATTTGATATGAGGAATTCATGCCACAGACTTGCTCTTGGTAAAAGTTTAAAACAGAAAAACATAAAATAAAATAAAAATAAAATTATATATATATATATATATATATATTAACAGAAGAAAATGGAGAATGTATTATCTTATAATCATTCAATGATAAGAGTCATTACATTACTTAAGACATTTTAACAAAAGAAAAAAATCTTATTTTATTTAATTAAAGTGTGTCTTGTAAATAAATGACCCTTTATTTATACGGTGGAAAAGGTTTAAAAAAATATTCAAAGAAAGATAAAGAGAGCAAAATAATCTAAAGAAAAAAAGATTATCTTCTCTTGACAAAATTATTGCATAATGAAGATGAAAGAAGTTACAACTCTCACACTAATGAGATTCTTAGATACAAAAACTTAGTTAAACACTTAGGTATTCAGTATTGAATTATCATTCCTAAGGACTCTTTGAGGTGTTTTTTTTCCTTCCAAGCTTTCATCCTCTCTTTAGATTGCATCATCTCCATCCATGGTCTCATAATTGATTATGTTAATAATAATTTATTCAAACGATTGGATACAAGTGGAGTGGAGTGTCTCACACTACAAGAAAAAATTATGATATATATGATCAAGATTCGTGAATAATATTTAAAGTCCATTTGAAAAAATGCAAGATGATAAATTTTACCAATGAATTAAAAATTTCATCAGTAATTACCAATGACTAAAAGTTTTTCAAAAACTTTTAGTCAGTGATTATCAATGAAAAAAATTGTTAGTAAATATTTGTCGATAATTACCAACATACTTTTTTCATTGGTAAATTTTGCATTTTAGTTCTTTTTTTTCCTCCCTTTTTCTTATTTCTTTTATTTATCCTTTTTTTTTCTTCTTTTTACTCATCCTCTCCTCCTCCTTCTTTCTTCGATAAAGTTGTTATCATCGTCATTGGCTCCTCCAACTCTGGCGCTGTCATTGTAGGCTCTTCTTTCTCCTCTTCATTTTCACAATCTTTCTTTTTCTCCTTTGTTGTAACCACCACCTCTACTACTGTTGTCGTTTTGCTACCACTGTGACACTATTGTTGTCACTGCACCATTGTTTTACAGATGAATTTATTTTCGTTAGTAAATTAAAAAAAAATTAAATGTCTTTTTACCCATGTTCTTTAAATTCTAATGAAATATATTTTTGTTATAGACTAATAAAAAATAATACAACACTTGAATGAAATCTCCCAAACAAAAAAAAAACTAATAATAATTGGAATTTAATATAGACTTTCATTTCTTGAACTTTAATATATAATGATAAACAAGATTCATGATAATGACATTGAATTATTATATTATAGTAACTGAAATTATTTTAAACAATTGTAGTGACATAATTACATTTATGATAATGAGTTAGAAAATAAAAATTATTATATAAAAAATATCAAAACAGTATTTTACATGACAAAAATAAAAACAAATAAAATATTAAAAAGAAGTAAAAATAATCAAATGAGTGTCTTTGAAACAATTTTAATACACCATTTGATAAAATCGCAAAAAGAATAATAAATATATACTTAAGAGTACGATAAAATCATAAATACGTAAGAGATCTCAGAAAACTTTTCATATGTCAAACTAGGTTTGCCACATGTCAAAATTTAGGTCTTCTTTTATTTTGGAACTACTCTGATTTTGATATGTGACACCTTTAAAGTAAAAGATGACATAAATTTTGATATATGACAAATCCAATTTTGAAATATGCAATTTTTAAATGACATAGTGACACTTCCAAACAACATGAAAGTCATTTAAACAGAAAATACCACATTGGATCTTTTTTACAATGATCTCAATCGAGTAAAAACGAATCAAATACCAAAATATAAAAACTAGTTTACTAATTAATTAAACCTTGACTAATCTAATAGTTAGAAGTAATTTCAATTAGTAAGGAGCAACTTTTAGGATTTAAGCTTAATATTCTTGCGATACTTTGGGATCCACTCCAAATATTATGATGGCTTTATTATCTTTGTAATAGTTTGACAATAAAAAAAATATTTAACTTTTGTATTCGACTCTCTATCCAATGAAGTTGAATAATAGATCTATATTAAAAATAGTGATTTAATTATTAGTTACTATTTTTATTCAATTTACCTTTTTAAGTACATTCTTTTGAACTTGTTATATGTGAATTTATAAATTTATGGATAAAGAAAATCATAAATTTGTAAATAAAAATTAAAAAGGATAACACAGTCATTGTTTTATTTATTTTGAGGCGACAGTGAAAATACTCTTGTTTCTTAATCTGTTTAAATGAGATGTACTAAAATACAATTTGTTATAGTTTATTGGTTTTTTAAAATATCAATTTTTATATTAATTTGAGAATATGAAATTAAAATATCACTTTAATTGTACTCCATGATATCAGTTTAATACTTCTCAACCAATAAAATATTAAAAGGTATATACTTTTTTTTTCAATTTATTTTACTTCTGTATTCTAATTTTTGAAAGTTAAAAGATACAAAAGTAAAAAAAAAAAAGAGGTGTACATTTTTCATTTTATTAAAAACTTCAAACCTTGAAAAATATAAAATAAAAAACTTAAGTGAAATATTTTATATGCTTAAAATTAAAACGGAGCTTTCACTTTAATAATCACATGATAAATGTTAGTGTTAAAAACCAGAATTCATCAATAAGACAAAAATTCGACTCTGATTAAAATATACAATTTAGAATTCTCAGAACATAATTCTTGTTTTATCTCAAAATAAGTGGATATATTTTTTTACTTTGTTATTTATAAAATAGCACATTATAATTTAGGTTAAAATATCTTTTTGTTCTCAATTTTCATCAAGTTTTTTTTAAATAAGTCATAATTTTTGTTTTATGTTTAAATAAGTCATAATTTTCGTCAATTTTGTTCAATTGAGTCCTTTTTTCTAACACCGTTTAACTCATTAACGGCTATGAACAGTGACTGCCACGTGTCACTTCGTGTTTTTTTTTTGAATTTTTTTTATTTTTTTATTTTTTTTTTAAAATTTAATTTTTTTTAAATGTACATGTGTCAACCCATAAGCGTGCCACGTGTCACTTCGTGATTTTTTTAAAATTTTTTATTTTAAATTTTTTGAATTTTTTTGAATTATTTTTTAAAATATCCACGTGTCAACCCAGTAGTGTGCCATGTGTCAAAATCAATATTCTATATTCAATTTGGTCCCTATATTTGTTATTTTTGTTCAATTAGGTCCCAAATTTTGTTAACATTAACCAATTTGGTCCCTATCGAAGATGTGACCAAATTTAATTTTTTTATCAAAGTTATAATGATGTGAATTTTAATATATTATATAAAAAATGTGAATTTTAATATAAAAATTAAATTTGGTTTTAATTTGGAGAGGAACCAAATTGGTTAATGTTAACCAAAATTGAGACCTAATTGAACAAAAATAACAAATATAGGAACCAAATTGAATTTAAAACATTAACTTTGACACGTGGCACTCTATTAGGTTGACATGTGGACATTTTAAAAAAATTCAAAAAAAAAAAATTAAAATTCGAAAAAGAATTTCAAAAAATTTTTAAAGAAACCATCAAGTGACATGTGGCACACTCTTGGGTTGACACGTGTACATTTAAAAAAAATTTTAAAAAAATTTTAAAAATTCAAAAAAAATTCAGAAATAAAAATAAAAATAAAAAAAATTCAAAAAACCACAAAGTGAGACGTGAAAGTCATTGTTGATGGCCGTTGAACAAAATTGACACAAATTAAAACTTATTTGAACACAAAACCAAAATTAAGTCTTATTTAAAAATATTGACAAAAATTGAGACAAAAAGTATTTTAACCTATAATTTAAGGTTTGAATGATCAGCAAATTGGTCGGGCCTGTGAAACCTTAAACGGATTGGGCTGGCTGGCCCATCTGAGAAACCCTTCCAAAACATAACACTAATCCTTCTCGTCCCTCCGCAGCTGCAGCCACAGCTACACACAACAATCTCCTTCGGCGTCTCAACGGAAAACCAGGTTTTCACATTTTCATTTCTGTGTTCAACTCTTTCTTTACAATTTCTTTTCGTTTCGAAAGATGTGACAGTGTGGGAGATTCGTAATTGTGCAAATCTACACGAGTTTCTCAGATTACTAAAACCCTACTGAAAAATGTGAATTTTTATTTGAAAAAGTGATAATGGTTCATGGTTGATAGAATCCTATAGGTTTAGACAACCAATGTAGAATTAGGTTTTTTCTTGTGTTGTCATTATAGCATGGTTTGCATATGAAGAATATCAAAATGTGAATCATTTTGGTTATAATGGCATAGTATGTTGATGGCAGTTTGGAGCTGATTCGTCTATTTTATTTTTTTATGTGATCTTTTGTTCACTCTGTTGTTTTTGTTGTTCTTTTATTTCTTTGTTATTTTAGGTAAGCAATGGTTAAGCATAACAACGTCATCCCCAGTGGACATTTCCGAAAACATTGGCAAAACTATGTTAAGACTTGGTTTAATCAACCAGCCAGAAAGACCAGAAGACGATTAGGTAATTTTTACCTAATTTCTTATTATTCATTAAACAAGAATTAGTTTGAGTTTATAATAATTGCTGTGTTTGTCTTTTAATTTTGTTTTTTCAGCTCGGCAGAAGAAGGCTGTCAAAATTTTCCCCAGGCCAACTGCTGGACCTCTCAGGCCTGTTGTTCATGGTCAGACTTTGAAATACAACATGAAAGTCAGAGCTGGAAGAGGATTTTCTCTTGAAGAATTGAAGGTAAAATGAATAATTCTTCTCCCACCTCCCAAAAGATCCTTTTTATGAGTAATTTATGACTTGCAATAGATTCTTAATGTTTGTATCACTGAACATGCTGATTGCTAGTCAGAAGTATGAAATTTTGATTTCTTGGAAAATTCTTAGTTATCCCTTTTCCGTTCAAACATATATGATTCGTGTTGAAAGGAAAAAAAGAAAATAGAAGCGTGTAATTACTCTAAAACTGTGTAAAGCATTAAAAATTCTGCCTCTTCTCTTTTCTTTCTGACCGAATAATATTCATTTATATATCTTAGAGTGCTGGAATTCCCAAAAAACTTGCTCCAACTATTGGCATTGCTGTTGATCATCGTCGCAAGAACCGTTCTTTGGAGGGTCTGCAGGCTAATGTGCAGAGACTCAAAACATACAAGGCCAAGTTGGTTGTTTTCCCAAGACGGGCACAAAAGGTCAAGGTAATGCTAAAAATTCTTTGATTAATTTGTTAAGTATGTGAACTTTATTCCCATGGAAGTAGGAAACTTGGCAAAGTTTGGGATTGTTAAGGCCCTTATTTTTTGCAGAGCGGTGATTCTAGTGCTGAGGAACTAGCAAATGCTACCCAGGTTCAGGGTCCATTCTTGCCCATTGTGAGGGAGAAGCCTAGTGTTGACCTTGTTAAGGTAACAGATGAAATGAAGGCGTTCAAAGCTTACTATAAGCTTCGTCTTGAACGCACCAACCAACGTCACTATGGTGCCCGTTTAAAGAAAGCTGCTGAAGCAGAGAAGGAAGACAAGAAATAGTGTCCTTGAGAAGCTAGTTTGTTATCCGTATTATAGTTTTCAGAATTCTTTGTTTGAGATTCTGCATGCTTGGCTTTGGAAGATCTTGTTAGTCTTAACAATTAACATTCTGGTTTGTTATGATTATTTATGTGATTTTGTCTTCAGTAAGTTGTCTTTCTTAGTTACTGGTATGGGAATTTGGATTCTCTGCATCTATTATGTTTTTGAAATGATGGGATGAACATTAATTTTGAAATTTTAAAATATATTATTTTTTTTAAAAAAGTATCATCATAGTCTATTTTTAATCCTCAATAGAATAGCTATATGCACGTAAATATTTTGAGTACACATTTTTTAATGAAGATTTGGTTAAAAATACTCAAATTTATAATATATTTAAAATTTAATTAGGCTTAAATAGTAGTTTGGTCTTAGTTTTCGTTCGGTTTTTTCAATGTGATCCTACTCTTGTTTTTTTTTTTCAATTTGGTCCTAATATGGATAATTTTTTTCAATTTGGTCCTTTTTGTTTAAAATAGTTAGCGGATGTGAACAGGAACCGCCACTAGTCATTTTGTGGTTTTTTTTAATTTTAATTTTAATTTTTTTAATATTTTTATTTTAAAAAAATGTAAAGGTGTCAAACTCATATTATGTCACGTGTCATTTTTTTATTTTTTAAGTTTTTTTAATTTTTTTAATTAAAAAAAATGCACGTGTCAAGCTAATATTATGCCACTTGTCAGAATCAGATTTTTATATTCAACTAGTGTTTTGAACCTGTGCCTACGCACGAGTCATTCATGTTTTATTTATTGATTTTGTTTAAATATTTTACATGTAATTATTAAGATATCTATAATCTATTAATAACAATAATAATTATAATAATAATAATAATTAGAATAATAATAATAATTAGAATAATAATGATAATAATAATAATAATCTATAATAATAATAAAGAGGATTTTCTCTTGTGTCCACATTTTAAAATACCAATTTTACTCTTTAAAATATAATTATTTATTAAATTTTTGAAAATTGACTGTTATTTTTATAAATTTTTTTCTTTATTTATCAACAATTATTCTCTCATATTTTTTTATATATTTTATTTTATTTTTAATAAATATAATTTTAATTGACCGTTATTTTTATAAAAAAAATTATTTATTTATTATTAATTATTTTCTCATTTTTTTATATATTTCATTTTATTTTTAATAAATATAATTTTATTTTATATATTAACTTAATAATATTATATTATAAATACCTATTAATATAATATCACGCATATTTAAAAAATGTGTATACAGACACTGTCGCTAGTAATTAAAATAATAATAATTATTATTATTATTAATATGTGGAGGCTAGTAATTAGAATAATAATAATATTAATAATATTAATGTGTGGACGCTAGTAATTAGAATAATAATTATTATTATTATGTGGGTTTTGTCATTTGTATCCTCGTCAAAAGCTTAAGTTCAAACCTTCACTTCTTCTTTCATCACTTCAGCCGTCATAGTATCCTGGTAGCCAAAATGGTGAGTTTCCATTGATCAACCCTTTAACACTTTCTATCTACCTTGTGTGTTTCTGCATCTGGATTTTCTAGTTTTAATGAAATAATGTTTATTTGTTTTTGTTTTTTTTTTGATCTTTGTTGCAGATTTTCAAGAGGTACATTGAGATTGGAAGGGTTGCTCAGATCAACTACGGCAAAGACTATGGGAGGCTAGTGGTCATTGTCGATGTCATTGGCCAGAATAGAGTATGTCCTTTTCGTTTTTCTTTCTTTGATTTGGTGTTTTTTGGTTGAATTAGATTCATGGAGTGCGTGCCCTAGTGTTTGTTTTGGTTTCTTGTGATGTTTGGGGTAAAAAAGAATCCTATTCTTTGATCTTGTTGTTGGTAAATTTTGGCATGAATTTTGTTGCTGGAATATTTGTTGTGATCCATAATTTTAGGTTTTTGGTTCTGTTGAGGCTGTTGGTTCTGCTTAGTTTTATGATAATTGGGTCGCAAGGCTTTCGCTATTTGTGCCTTAGAGCTTCAACTGAATTTAGCGTCTTGGTATCAATTTGGTATGCGATAATGCCAAATTCCATTGAAGGCGTTAGAGTCGTTTACCTTGTTTGTTTGATGGATGATTTCTTTATTGTTTTATTTCTATATTTTTTGTTAAGCCTATTTTTTGTTAATTGTATTTAAACTGGGTTATAGCAGTTAAGGCTTTGTTGTGTATTGTATTTTTGTATCATCAACTAATTTTGACTCTTTGTATCGATTTGGTTTTGTGATAATATATAATATATAATATCAAAGTCCTTTTAAAAGGAGTTAGAACAATCAATCTTGTTTTGGTTTCTTGTAACGTTTGGGGTAAAAAAGAATCCTATTCTTTGATCTTGTTGTTGGTAAATTTCAGCATGAATTTCATTGCTAGAATATTTGTTCTGATCCATGGTTTTGGGTTTTTGTTCTGTTGAGGTTGTTGATTCTGCTTAGTTATTTTAATTGGGTTGCAAGGCTTTTGCTATTTGTGTCTTAGAGCTTCAACTGAATTTAGGGTCTTGGTATCAATTTAGTATGCAATAATGTCAAATTCCGCTGAAGGAGTTAGAGTCGTTTACCCTGTTTGTTTGATGGATGATTTATTCTTTATTGTTTTATTTCTATAATTTTTGTTAAGCCTATTTTTTCTTAATTGTATTTAAACCGGGTTATAGCACTTAAGGCTTTGTTGTGTATTGTATTTTTGTAGCATCAACTAAGTTTTGACTCTTTGTATCGATTTGGTTTTGTGATAATATATAATATATAATATCAAAGTCCTTTTAAGAGGAGTTAGAACAGTCAATCCTGCTGATAACTTTAATATGTGAGTTTTAGTTGTATGATATAGGCTTTGTATGTTATAATCTATAATAATATATAAAAGATTTCATCTTTTGTGTCTACATTTTATAATACCAGTTTTACCCTTAATTACTTTAAAAATTAATTATTTTATAAATAATTTACTTTTAACTATTATTCTAAAACACTCTTTTGTTTTAAACCATTATTTTAATTTTTTTATACATATATTCTTTTTTAATTTTATATTTAACAACTATTTTAAAAATTAATTATATATTTATTATTAATCTTAACTTAAATTTCTTAAAAATTAAAAAATGCAAACACAACAGCGACTGTGTGTTCGCTAGTTTTTATTAAGAGTAATTTAGTTGATATTAATAGTAAATATTTGTTATAATTTAATAATACTAATTTGGTATTAGTAATTTTAGAAATAATTATTTATATGAAATTTTGTATTGTATTATATTAAATTCTATTTATAATATATAGTTTATTAAATGAGATTTTGGAAAGAAATAAAAAATAATAATAATTTGTGACATAATAATCTTCATATTGCTTAAAATCTGTATAACACTACGTTAAATTTAGTTTATATTACATTAAGAATTATAATATGTAAGTGTATAAAAATAAGTCACGGTATATAAACATTTAAGTGTATAAGTATATAAAAGTAATTGTATTAAAAGTGAAATAGTAAATTTAAATATATATATATATATATATATATATATATATATATATATATATATATATATATATATAAACAGCTTTCAAATCTCATTATTAAAATTGAAAGATTCAAATTGCGTATCATGCGTATCCTTTGGTCTCCCTTCAAAAAGGTGAAAAGAAAAACACCTCCCCCCATCTTGCTCGAATAAACGTCGCCCCATCTTGCTCGAATAAACGTCGCTGAAAGAATCACCCAATCCAAAAAATCTGGATTTCAGCAACTGGGAACACATCATAAATGGAAGCAAGTCTATTATATTGGATTCTCAGGTTTTGATTTCTGATTTACTCGATTCTTCTTATCGTTTCTTTTTGGTAAAGTTCTTTTCATATATTTTTTATATGCTTCGATCAATCTACTTTTTCCAAATTTTCAGAAAATATTAAGATGTTGGTAGGTATAAAAAACATAATTTTCACTTATTAATATATTTTATTTTTATTTTATTACTATATTACTGTTATTT
>Ga0209589_1003236_pt1 | contig 28564 bp, 14 predicted proteins | sample CowpeawhiteBW_FD_187525 | JGI IMG/M metagenome (GOLD analysis project Ga0209589, IMG submission 187525) | Root nodule microbial communities of legume samples collected from California USA - Cow pea white BW (SPAdes) (version 2) | ecosystem: Host-associated > Plants > Roots > Nodule | place: USA...
TATATATATATATATATATGACCTTCTCTCAACATTTCTATACTCTCTATACTCAATTTTTTATTTATAATAATAATTATTTTAATAAATAAAAATTATATTAATAATTAATAATTCTTTTATTATTGAGAGTTTAATCTAACCCGTCCATCTTTTCTATAAATACCGCCTTGGGCTAATGTTGCATTTTCAAAATAATCTTTGGATATTTTTCATTTCAAAATGTTGGGCTTAATTTATTTCAAAATATAAGATGTTACAATTTTACTCTAACCAAGGTTTCAACCCACAACATCCAAATTATTAAGTACATGCATAACCATCAAGTTAATTCATGTTTCTTGGTAGTTTATACCTATATATGATTTTATCTTACTACTCTAGTCTCAAACATACCCGCAAATAATAAACATAATAATAAAATTTTGACATAGATTTTGTATATTTTGAACTCTAATATATGTTGGATAATAACAAAAAAATATTCATAGCAATTACATTAAATTTTTATATTGTAGTAAATAAAAGTTATTTATACAAGTATGATTAATAATGAGTTAGAAAATAAAAATTAATTAGATAGAATATATCAAAATATTATTCTACATGATGAAAATAAACAATAAATAAAAATATTAAAAAATTAACAAATGTGTGTCTTAAAAATAATTTGAGAAACTTTTGAAAGAAATCGCACAAAGAAAATCAATTGTATAATTAAGGATATGATAAGATGAAAAATACCTTAGAGATCTAAAAAAACTTTTCAAATATCAACATATATACTCAATGGTTAAAAAATAACAAAAATTATTTTAACGAAACAAAAGAGTTATTCAAATTAAACAAAAATTAATAATAATAAGTAAAGAATTTTTGTTTATATTACCTTAAATTGAGAGTATAAACATTCTCATGTGAAAGGAAAATATATAATAAATAAAAATATTAAAAAATAATTCAAATGTGAGGCATAAATTTTTTTTAATCAACATACATCATTTTAACATAATTACATAAAGGTTATGATAAGATAAAAAATATATTGGAGATGTGAATGAGTTTCATGAAAAACCAAATAATTAGAAGAAATGAAAAATAAAAAGTATATATATATATATATATATATATATATATATATATATATATATATATATATATATATATATATCTGGTTACTTAATTAATTGTGAATATTTTAATAATTTAAACGGGATGGAGATATTGCGGGGACGAGTATTATGACGGGGATATGTACATTCCCATACCCATCTCCATACCCAATTGAAAAAGTCAGAGATTCCCTGTACTCATGCCCATACCTAGTCAATGCGAGAATTTTCCGTCAAAACGGAGACGAGTTCGGGCAATACCCACAAGGGCGGGTTTATTTACCATCTTTAATTGTGTGAATGAGTAGTACACAACCAAAATAACTTTAAAACATCAAAATCATTGGCAATAAAATTATTGATATATATATATATATATATACACACACACACCAGCATAAACACAAACGCGATAGCGCCTCTGTGTACACATTAAATATGCGTAATATTATATTAATAGGTGATAATATTTGATATTGTAATGTTATTAAGTTAAAATCAAGTGAAAGTGATGTTTATAATGCTACAACAACATGTATAGTACAAAAAATCATACGAAAAGAAAAAGGGGATACAAAATCACTATAGTAGATGCATTAGATGAGCGTGAAGTGATTGATATTATACCTCCAGGATCAGAACTTCTTGTTTCAGAAGGTGAATCTATCAAACTTGATTAACCATTAACAAGTAATCAACGTACTCCCCAAGCGGGATACTTAACGCATTAGTTACAGCATTACACGGGTCGATACGCACAACGCCTAGTATCCATCGTTTATGGCTAGGACATCATCACCTATTTTTAATAAAATTATATTTATTAAAAATAAAGTGATATATATCAGAAAAGATGAGAAAATAACCATTGATAAATAAAGAAAAAAGAGAAGAAGCAAAGATGAACGATTTTATAAAAAACTTGTAAAAGTAACAATCAATTTTCAAAATTTTAATAAACAATTATATTTTAAAGGGTAAAATTGGTATTTTAAAAAATGGACACAAAAAGAGAGAATCCTCTTTTTATTTACCAGCGTAACACAGGCGCTTTCGCGCTTGTGTGTATGCATCTTTTAAATATGCGTGATATTATATTAGTAGGTGATAATATTATAATATTATTAAGTTAATATATATTAAAATTATATTTATTAAAAATAAAGTGAAATATATCATAACAGATAAAAGAATAGTCATTGATAAATAAAGAAGAAGAGAAGAAGTAGAGATATCTGATTTTATAAAAAGTTTGTAAAAGTAACGGTCAATTTTTTAAAATTTAATAAATTATTGTATTTAAAGTGTAAAATTGATATTTTGAAAAGTAGACACAAAAAGGGGAATCCCCTTTATATATTGTTAGGTGATAATATTATAATATTATTAAGTTAATATATATTAAAATTATATTTATTAAAAATAAAGTGAAATATATGAGAACAGATAAAAGAATAATCATTGATAAATAAAGAAGAAGAGAAGAAGTAGAGATATCTGATTTTATAAAAAGTTTGTAAAAGTAACGGTCAATTTTTTAAAATTTAATAAATTATTGTATTTAAAGGGTAAAATTGATATTTTGAGAAGTGGACACAAAAAGGGAATCCCCTTTATATATTGTTATAGATTATATTATATATATATATATATATATATATATATATATACACACACACACACGAAAGCAACCTTTATACCCATAAATCAATTACGAAGAAAAATAATTAATGCTTTGGATTATTTATAAATTAAATGTGTAAAATTTAAATAATTTTAAAAGTTATTTACTATACTCTACAAAATAATTAACAATACCTATAATAAAAAGAAATTATTTTTCATCCTATAATTCATATTATATTCTATTAAATATACTACAGTACACCAATACAAATATAAATATTTGTATTTTTTAAATATTTGTATTATAACATAAATTATTAACATATGTAGAAGTATGGTGTAAGTGTGGATGTAGGTGAGTGGATGTTTTTGTGGATGAATATTCGAGTGTACATGTGTGTGTGTGTTTGTGTATGTGTGTGCATGTGTACGTGTTAATAAAAAGAAGATTTGAACTCAATATATCAAAGATTTACATATTTACAGTAAACATTTGCTTAAGTCTGCATTTTGATATTTAACATTTAATGCGGACTAAATTGGAATGGGGACTTATAAAATTTTAATAGTCATATTACAATATGGAATATTATGAGTCATATAATTACATTATGAAATATTATGAATGTTTAAAATTTGTATGAATTGTGAAAATATAAGAGATATAAAATATATAATAGATATAACATATATATTAAAAGAGAAACCTCTTATTTTATTTTATTCATCCGTGTAACAAAATGTAAAGTCAAATTACTTTTACGATGTTTTTTTTTTATAAAAATAAAGTCATAAATTATTAATCTGAGAATTTTTCCTTTCCAAATGCTGATTTAAATGAGATGCATTTATAAAAATAAAGTCAAATTACTATAAAGTGTGTTTGCGTTTTTTAAATATTTGTATTATAACATAAAGCGTTGTTAAAGAAATATATAAACTATAGATGTCATATATTTATATCATTAAATGTGTCCGCATTTTATAAATATTTGCGTTATATCATAACTTATTAATATTTGTAAATTACTAGTGTTCATGTGTGTGTATGAGCCCTCTCACAATACACCATTACATGATATATATTTGACTGTTTTTACATATTTTATGCAAAAAATGAGTAACATTGATTTTTAAGTTTATTTTTTATACATTAAAGACAACAAACCACACAAAATTCAACACTGAAACATAACGAGTTTTTATTTTTATTTTTAATATAATAACATTTAAAAAACAGACATATAACATGTTCAAATAAAATGTTTTCATATATCTTCTCATGTCAAAATAAAGAAAGCTAAGAATGTAAAACTCCTAATATTAATGGTAGGGGTGGCAATGTGGCCCGGCCCGCATAAGGCCCGCATAACGCGGGCTGGCCCGCCCCGCCCCGCATATTTTATGCGGGCTGAAAACACTGGCCCGTCCCACATACTCCTTGACCCGCGGGTCAGTCCGCTTTTTTTTTTTAATTTTTTTAATTTTTTTTAATTTTTATGATAAAACTTTCAATGTTTAAAAATTGGAAAACTTTAAGAAGTTCACAAAATTAAGTAAAGACTTTTGGGAATTAGATGATAAATTGATAATTCAACATTTTCATCATATTCATACTATGACATACACAATGTATTATTTAAATTTTAGCACATTAAAAATTACATAATACTTGTCTTTTCAAGTTATACAAGAATTTGAAATGTTAATGCAAGAGTCCATAAAAAAAGTAATTAATATACACAAGTGCAAGTTTTTTTTTTAAAAAATTTTTATGCGGACTTGCGGGCCTGCGGGCCAGGCCCTAATTTCCATCCCTAATTAATGGTAACTCCTAATACTACGGTGACAGAAACTTTGCTCACATCTGTTGGTTTCAGAGTTCACAACAAAACAATCATTAACACCATACTCATGGCGGTCGCCACCACACCTAACACAAACATTGACAAGTTACCACCTCCAAACCAAAAATTCTATTGTCCATTCCCATATCCACTTAACTCATTCGACAAGACGACCTAACGAATCCACCGCTAATGATATCAAAGCTTAGACAATGGAGATCAACATGAGTCCCAAAGAACCTGCATGCACGATGTATGCCACAATGCTCACATCACTACCATATACCCCACAACCCATCTGATAAGTGTCGAACAACACAAAAGGAAACCATGCGACTAGTTAACAACAATGACAAGCATTAACATCCATATTGGCCTGGCCTTTTGTAGTCCCTTAAAGGCATCACCCAATTTACCAAAACATGAATACCACAATCCAGTTTCAAGGTCTTGGTAGTCACTCTTATTAGTGTTACCATAATCTAGTTTAAACGATTGATGGATCGTCTACGCAAGTGGAAACAATGACACAAAGGATAAGGAAGAGCATTATTGAAAAAAAAAAAATATTTCAGGTTGACACAAAAAACACGTATTCACACATACACACATATGTCCTCACATCTTATTATTAATTTACAAATAAATATTAATAACTTATGTTATAATACAAATATATCTTTCTAAATTCATGTGAAATCATTTAAGTTGTACGGATAAATGTAACTTATATAGCAAATGTGAATACACCTATTTTTTAATTTTTATTATAGTTATTGTTAATTATTTTGAGGAGTTTAGTAAATAACTTTTGAAATTATTCAAATTTTACACATTTAATTTTATAAATAATCCAAAGTATTAATTATTTTTCTTCTTAATTGATTCGTGCATATAAGGGTTGGTTTCGTATAATATTCTTCTTGTTTATATTTTTCCTAAGTAAATATTGATAATGATTTTGCTGTTTTAAAATTATTTTGGTTGTGGGCTCTTATATTTTGTATTTATGTGAAAGAGAAAAAACACAGTTTAAGATATTAAATACAATCATCTGGGATAAAATATTATATACTAATAGCATCGTTACCTATATCGATAAGTCATGGAATTCATTGCTTGAACAATATTATTTAATAAAGAAAGAAATTTAACATAACTTATTCATTGTTAAAATTATTAATGATTAGCTGTCAACATAAATTGACTTTTCTTTATTTAAAACATTTTATTATCCAAATAATTTACCTTTTAAAAAAAAATATAAAAATAGGATATTATGCTGTTTTTTCTAGTACTCATAAAAGTTCAAAAAATATTAAAGAATTTCACCTGCAATTAATACTCTCTCAAAGTTTTTCGATTATTGATTAAAGTTTATTAAAAGTATAAATCTTTGTGAATCTTATGCTAGAGAGATATAAGAGAGTGACGCGATAAGAAGCAGAAACTAGAAAAGGAGATACAGAAGAAAAGAGAGTTTGTCTTGTTCTTGTTGTTGATCGTGTGATTGAAAAGAGGACAGAGGAAAAATGGGTTCACCGACATCAAAGGTTGTTTTCCGTACTGTGGTGGTGGCGCTTTTGCTTCTTCTTGTCTTCTACATTGGTCGCCCTCTGTACTGGAAAATCTCCGCCACCGTTCACGACATCCGCAACAACAAGCAAACCGTCAGACAAGGTTTTCTTTCTTCTTTTTGGATTCCGATTTCCAATTTCTGTTACCGTTTTTCAATTACCCTTCTCCTCGCTTCTTCAGGTATTTCCCAAATCGTCATGGAGGCTCAGAAATCGGTGGGGTGGTATCACGACGAGTCCGACTCAGGGGTCCGAGCCAACAATCGAAAGCTGCTTCTTCACAATCCCCTTTCTTCACTTTTTGCGTAGTCAGATACTTATATACATACATACGTGCCACTCCACATTTTCTTTTTTCACGATTCTCTGTTTTTCTTATGTGGTTCTTCTCTTACAGGGACAATAATGATGTAGACTAATTGAATTCGATTGAATCTTATTGAATTAGATTATGAGCATCTTGTTCTACAATTTGGGGGCTTTTCTCTTCTTCTTCTGTTGTACTTATTTGATTTATCATAAGGGTTGATTCTGTGTGGTGTATGAGTAAGCGTGGCAAATAATTTGTATTTGGTATGATTCGATCCAAAAGTAAATATGATTAATGTTCTATATGTATGTTAAGTGCTAATCAAATTGCCATCAGTTATGCACTTACATTGATTGTTTAGCTTCATGTGTGTTATGCACTTAATATTGATTGAACCTTGGCTCAAAGTTTGAATATTCAGCAGAACTGAAATTGAACTGTTGCGGTTCTTAAGAGTTAGTTTGGCTGTTGAATAAATAACACCAGATTATACTAGGAATAACATGGAAATTATTAAATTGAGACTTCTTAGGGTTCAATAATTTGGGAATGGAAAGGATGATTTGGCTCAACGGATAGGAGTAAGATAGAAATAGGCCAATGTGCCATATCACAGAAATAGAACAGTTGTTGTTCTCTTCAGTTTATGCCTAAGCATATATATCTTAGGATACTATTTTTTAAAATGTTTTCCACAAATTTATGGTGTCGGCTGCATCATTCAGATCATCGAAATTTCATACTAAATACTGCAGCCTGGGGATTTTAACAGAATTCTAAGTTTCTGTGGGATATTATCACTGCATTACTGGCTTTTTGTATTCTTCGCGGTAAAAGAATATGTTTAGCTATCTTGAACTCTGGCTTGGGTTTGGATCTGCTGACTGCATACATACCCAACCAGCCAAAAATTTGATCTTGTTTGGCCTTGGTAGGTAGAGGCTCATAGGCCTTAGGAGTAGGAAGTGTTGCCGCAAGCCAAATTTCTGCAGGTGGTGAAGCTGTGAGAGGGAAAGGAAAGGACAATTCCATTCCTCTTCTTTTCTGGTAATTTTATTAAAAACATTGCTTTTTCCCTGTACATGAAACATATGCAGACAATGACAATAATCGAGTGCAAATTGCTGATGTTGCTGGCTTGCTGCAATTTTATCATGTTACTTTGTAGTATGTGATGTTAAATATTATCAAATAACCTTGTTCTCTCCAAGAAACTTGTTACATTCTTGTTCCGTGGGGGTTAATGGAAGACAATCATAGAAATGCATCTAGTAAAAAAGTGTGAACACAAAGGACGCTCATAGAGGAGTCGTCGCCACATTGTTAGAGTACCACTGCAGTATGGATATCCTTGTTTCGCCATTAATTTTAAGTGCTTAAATTTAGTCCCTATTTTTTTTTTCCTTTTGTCTTTTCCTCATTTGAAAAGCAAGCTCCAGTTTTCTTTTATACAAAAAAAAAAATACAAAGTTTCACCTATTAAGGTGAATGAAATGTGTAAGGATCCGTATTCTTTTTCTTTGAAACAAGTTCAAAGATGATAATTAAATTACAGTATTGTTTATTAAGTGATTTAATTACATGTTTAAATATGAATGAGAACTATATGGAGGGTTGTAGATTTTAAGAGCAAGGGAAATTAGTTTTATAGGTAGCATTCCCAAACTTTTTCAAAATATCTAAAATAACCTTTGATTTTTCACTACCACCTCTCACATAAGTACCGAATTTCGAGGGTTTAGGTAATATCAGATTTCGGTTAAAAAATTAGGTAACATATTTAAAAAATTAAAATATATATATATATATATATATTTATATCCATTTTTTTTAATTTTACTTTTAAATACTGTATTAAGAAAAAAAAATGAAAAACAAATAAAATTAAAATAATAACATTAAAAAATAAAAAAACCAAAGAATAACAAACAAAAATAAAAAGATTAAAGAAAAGTTAAAAGAATATATATATATATATATATATATATATATATATATATATATAAATATAAATTTTGATTTTTTTATATTTTTTTTAAAGGTCAATTAATTTTTAATTTTATTTAATTTTTAGTTTTATTTATTTTCTAATTTTATTTTTTTAATACATATAAAAATAAAATTTAATATATATATATATATATATCTCGAAAATTTTGGTAGTTTCCCAAACATGTTTTTTTAAATCTGTTTCAGGGATGCAGTGACTTGAGTAAAAGTTAAAAGGTTATTTTAAAAAATTTGAAGATATTAAAGAAATTTTTAAATTATTTTAAGTTCCCAAAACCAAAAAAAACCAAAAACTGTTACCAATAATTTTGTTATGATTTTAAACTTCCCTTACTTTGATATGTTTCAATAATTATATAATTATTTTTTTGGCTAATAGTTTCTGTCTAATTATTTATTAATTAATTCATGGTTGTGATAATTAAATTTTGACTTTTGGAAAATATATAATTTTTAATCAAAAAAACGTAAGCTGTAAAAAATTAACTGTTACCGTATATTATTAACAAAAAGTTTACAATAAATTAAACTTATGGTACACTATTTTATCTTAAATATTAAAAAAATTAACTTTTTCTATACAACGCATTAACCTTGCTTAAAAGTTAAAAATAATCATATACGCCAAATATACATGAATTCAATTAATGTTGATAGATACAAGAAAACAAATTATATCGTAATCAATGCAAACACGGTTTTGGAAAAATTGCACCAAAACTTCCAATTTCGAAAATCAAATTCAACTTTGTTTTCTCAGTTAACGTGACGATTTTCATTTAAACACATTTATACAGAAATCGCCAAAATATGATTATTAATTTAAAAAAAAATGGAAATCGTTTACACTACCTATGTCGGTGTTGGTAACTTTTTAAAATGCGGCCGTATGATAATTTGCATAAAAAAGTACACCTTTTGTTAAAATAATTGACTGTACTTCGAAAGTCTCTAACATTTTCGTTGCTAGTCCAACAAATACATGTAATTTATTTTTAAAAAAATTATTGTATACAGATCATCAATATTTGTATTTTAAATTACTGAAAATTTAAAATATCAAACTGAATATAGATTTTGACTTAGTCTGTTAACATTAAATGCTACAATAAATATGGGGAGTTTAAATTAATTAACAATTAAATAATAGTGCACATGAATCTTCCCTGAGCAGTGACCACATGGGTCAATTTGCAATCTGATTGATATGCTCAAATTAATACAAACACTAATTAAACTAATAATTTCATAACCATATTGTGAACACGACACAGTTGAAAATGTGGGAAGTTTTACGGTTATTAATGTTTGGTTTTATGCACCAGGTATACATATTTTAATACGAGAGATTACGAGACTTGCGTACAAGTTGTCCACTTCTTCGGTTTCAAAATGCGTGTTCGTGTAAACATTGAATTTATACATTCTGGGCGGATTAATCTTCAAACGTGACTAGACTGCACGTAACATGTTTGAATAAAAAAAGGAGTATTCAGGTAGCATGTGACATCAGTCTGAAATTTCAATGGCTACTTTTGGTGTGTGAAGTCAAAGTTGAAGTACCAACAAACACGTGGAAGTATAATTTATTTCTCTCTTCTCATACTCTCTATCATATATCCTCTCATTTAAACGTGCAAGCGGTGCGATTCCATTCCTCAAATTCAAGAATTTCAAGAATTGCAGGTATAGTGTTTGTTTGAAGGATGGTGAGAATGTGGTTAGCAGTAGCAGTGGTGTTGCTGTTCGTAGGAGGGTTTGTGGAGGGAAAACCTCATCGGATTCTGGTGGATACAGACGTAGACACCGATGATTTCTTTGCTCTTCTCTACCTTCTCAAACTCAACACATCACAGTTTAAATTGGAGGTATATCCTTCCATCAAATCAATGCAACACTTTCTCTTTCTTCTTCTGATTTTTTTCTTTCTTCATCACTCATTTTGGAGATCATTCATCTGTTACTTCCTCACCTAAACACCAAAATACTTCTTCTGTACCAAATTACTCAAGAGTTTTTTTATTACCAAAATGAAATCTTATTCATGAGTTTTTTTTTTTTTTTCTTTTAATTTTAAATAAAAGAGGCATGTCTATGTCTTCCCAGTTTTTTGTCAACAACAGTCGTATGCGTGCTCGAATTTCTCCCCTGCAATTTGGAATTTTTTAACAAGGATTCAGATTTTTGGATATTTAATTTTTTTTAGCTTGTCTTATTTGTCTATCTCTTTCCAAGGGTTCACATTACTCCTTTGTTTAGTTAGGTAATAGTTTGAAGAAAAAGTGTACGATAAAAATGAGGTTTTTTATTCAATGAAAAAGATAATGAATTTGACTAGGAAAAATTAATAAATTAATAAATGTTAGTACGTTATTTTTTGTTTTTAGTGGTGTGAACGATATCACACTCTAGGAATAATTATCACATGTCATCTCAAATTAATTGACTTTGGTAAACCTAGTTCATGAAAAGTAAAAACTCGTATTTATTGCTAGAAAATTATTAAAGAAGTGATATTTACTCAAATATAAAAGTTATAAATTGAAAAGTAAAAGAAAGAAAGGTTATATTATACCTCTTGAAGGAAATATGAAGGTAAAATATGGTTTGGAAATAATTTCGTAATTTGTTTATGAACTAGTTATGAAGGTATTCTTTTGTGTGTGTGGTGGAAACAATTTTAGGGCATCACCATCAGTGCAAATGCTTGGACCAATGCTGGACATGCTGTTAATCAAATTTACGATCTGCTTTACATGATGGGTCGAGATGATGTTGCAGTTGGAGTCGGCGGCGAAGGGGGAATACTCTCAAATGGTACCATACTCCCCAACGTTGGTGGATATCTTCCAATCATAGAACAGGTTTCTTACCTTGTATCTATCTTTTTGCAAACCTTACTTTTTCCTAAATACGAGGAATTATTGTTGACAAGGATAACATACATAAGTCAGAATCTGCTCAATAGTCAGACGATAAATTATTATTAATAAATTAAATTACAAAATAATGATATAATGACTCATTTTGACGCACTTTTAACCTATTATTTTAATTATTCTTAGATTATCATATCACGTTACTAGAAAATATTTTTTGGGTTAAATATATTTTTGGTCCGTTAAGTTTCAGTAAAATTTGAAATTAGTCTTTTTACAAAAATTTTGACCAATTTAATCATTCATCTTAAAAAATACGTAAATTTAGTCATTTTAACCAAATTTTGTTAAATTTATATGATGTTTCAAACGCATTTCATGATAGTATTTGAATTGTTTACACCGTTTGACACATTTTCGCTTTAATGTTAACTCAAATATTATCATAATATGCGTTTAAAATGTCAAATAAATTTAACAAAATTTGTTCAGAAGGACTAAATTCACGCATTAAGATAAAGAACTAAATTAGTATAAGATTTCGAAGAGGAATTAATTCAAAATTCACTGAAACTTGAGGATCAAAATATATTTATGTACTTTTAACTCATAACTCCAATCATTCTTACATTATATTACACTATTAAAAAAAATAAAAATAGATAATTAAAGAGTGATCGAAATGATGAGTTAAAGGTAGATAAAAAAGTGGGTTCAAATATCATTTATCTTGAATTATATTATATTGAAAAAAAATATTTATATGCATGTGATTTAAGGATTATTGTTGTCTTGAAGCAGGGAATGACAACAGTAGGAGATTGCAGGTACAGGCAAGCCATTCCTGTTGGTGCTGGAGGGCGTTTGGACATTGATGCCAATTATGGTATCAGGAAAGCTTTCCTACCACAGGTGTGTAAAATTGAAATTGTACTAATTTAATGATTAATTATGTTTAGAGATTAGGTTAATAATTTTGTATGATGAAATTAGGGGAGTAGGAAATACAGTCCAATGCAACAAGCAAGTGCACAGGAAGTGTTGATTGAAAAAGTATCTTCAGGTCCGATAACAGTGATTGTGATTGGAGCACACACAAACATTGGAATCTTCGTAATGAATAAGCCAGAGCTGAAGAAGAACGTGGAGCGTATATATATAATGGGTGGAGGTGTAAGGTCAAGCAACCCAACAGGTTGCTGTCCCAAGAATGCTTCATCTTCTTGCGTGCCTCGCCAGTGTGGTGACCGTGGCAACATCTTCACGGATTATAATACTAACCCTTTTGCAGAATTCAATATATTCGGAGATCCTTTTGCAGCATACCAGGTCAGATATACATTTCTATATTCATAAAACCACTTCTTCATTCTAACTAATTCGTATTATAATAACACAAACATTTTATTTTATACTAATTAATGAATTGCTCAAACTTGGCAATATATAAATATACAAACATTATGCGACCTTTTCTTTTAACTCTTTGTGCTCATTTTTTTTATAAAAATTAGACTTCCTTTTATAAATTTGTGATATTGAAAATCCTAATCTATAACAATATATAAAGGAAATTCTCCTTTCTGTGTCTATATTTCAAAATGTCAATTTTACCCTTTAAATATAATAATTTATTAAATTTTTAAAAATTGACTGTTATTTTTACAAGCTTTTTATAAAATTGGCTATCTATGTTTCTTCTCTTCTTTTTATTTATTTATCAATGATTATTTTTTTATCTGTTCTGATATATTTCACTTTATTTTTAATAAATATAATTTTAATTTATATATTAACTTAATAACATTACAATATTATCACTTACTAATGTAATATCACGCATATTTAAAAAATACATACACAAAGGCACGATAGTGCCTATGTTTATGCTAGTTTAGTGTAAAGATTATTTACTAATATTATGTAAGTAATAATACTGCTAATTATAAAATAATAAAATTTGACAATTACCAATGGGAAAGAGGTATTGCTTTCATATTTCAAGAAAAAAATATCATTAGTAATGGTGATTATTGATATAGAGTTTATTTAAGTTTTAAATGTTCTATAAATTTATTTGCAAATAAGTTTTTATTATATATATATATATATATTTTCTTTTTGTTTTTAAAGTATCTCATTATTTAATTTTGCTATTAATGAAATGACATAATCATTACTTTCATCTTCTCATCTCTAATTTTGTAATCAATTTGTCTCTTTTCATTTCAATCTTTTTTTCAACTCTAAGAGGAAATGAGTGAGCTAAATGACAAGTTAAAAGTGATTGGGATATGGCATGACAACGAAGACTAACTAGTTATCCATTGTAAAAAGGTTTACGGAGCAGACATTTAAATTTATCAATCTACATTGTTGAAAATCATTTAAATGTGAGTCAAAGTTTCACATTGAGGAAAAAAAGCAAAGTTAAACACTGTATAAGATAAAATGCTTATAACCTCGTTGCCTAAAGATGTTGAGTTAAAAATGGTGTCAAATAACTTTTATGTGTAAGACCAATATCATGTATATAAAACCACAATCTCTCAATCAATACAACCACGTATGGTAAAATATATAAACCCAAACTACATAACCCTCCTCGCCCATCAATACTTTTTAATATTTTATTGTTGTATAGTATAGGCCCTAAATATTTTCATTTACTATTTTATTAATATCATATAATTACAAAATACAAATCTAAATTTTATTTCATGTTCTTCTTCGATATATATTTTTTTTCTTCATAATATGCTTCATTATTTACTTTGTTTTTATAATATACTAATTTTTTTAAAGAACTTGTTTTTCATAATTTAGTACATCTCTTAGGAATTTATAGTGTCTTAAAAAGTAAAAATTAAAAAATTATTATTTCAACATTTTCTATAAAGAAGTTAAAAGTGGTATCTTTTTTGGGGAGCATTATGTAACCTTTACTTAGTTGATTGAAGTCGTATAAAAAAAATGTGTTGATGACCAGATGTATCTGGATATTTAGGTGATTCATTCTGGAATTCCAGTCACTCTTGTTCCTGTGGATGCAACAAACACAATCCCCATCACTAAAGATTTCTTTGATGAATTTGAAAAGAGCCAAGACACATACGAGGCACAGTACTGTTTCAAATCCTTGAAAATGGCTCGTGATACTTGGTTTGACGACCAATTCTTTTCGGTAATTTCTTGATGAAGCCATGCATGCCTATTGTTTTCAGTTGCTAACAATTGAACCGACTTTGTTTGATGAATATTGCAAAGTAAAGTAGCTACTCTTCATACTAATACCAATTAATTGTTGGCAGAGTTATTTCATGTGGGACTCTTTCGCAGCTGGTATAGCAGTTTCAACCATGAGTAAACCCAATAACCAAAATGGAGAAAATGAATTTGCTGAAATGGAGTATATGAACATAACTGTAATAACTTCAAACAAACCTTATGGAGTATCTGATGGCTCTAACCCCTTCTTTGATGGCCGAAGAGTTCCTAAGTTCAATCTAGAGAAAGGTGGGGTGCATAGTGGTCATGTTCAACAAGGACTTAGAGATCCACTTTGCTTTGTGAAAAATGGTAAAGGTAGATGTCAGGTAATTATTACTTTCCCTTTTGGATTGCAACTTCAATTTGTTACATCCACTTTCACACGTACATATAGTAAATGTTAATGTCTTATGTATTGAAAACATGTTCTATACACAGGATGGTTACACAAAAGAGGTTAGTGGTCCAGACTCAGTGAGGGTACTTGTTGCCACAAAAGCAAAGCCTAACAAGGATGTTAGGAGCAAACTTGACAGAGAATATTTCATAAGCTTCTTGAATGTATGGTAAATTTTTTACTATATTGTTCAAACTTCTTTCAAGATTTATGAATCAGACTGTTCTTATCATGGCGTGTAAGGAAACTGAATATCAATTATTTGTGCTCTGACTATATGAACGGATTCTAAAAGTGGCAAGTGTATATGAATCTGATTTTTTGTATTGTGTCGAATGAAAGGTTCTGAAGGATCTACAAAATTCAGGGAGGTTCAACTTCACCACACAGTTTCCTTATCACAAAGAAGTAACTTACAAGCCAAATTTTCAGAATAAAACACTGGGGAAACCTGTTGTGTTTGACATGGACATGAGTGCAGGAGATTTTCTTGCTCTAATTTACCTCCTAAAAGTGCCTGTTCAAGTAATCGACCTTAAGGTATCCTTATTTTTTCATTTTTTGTTGTTTCTTGATTTACACTTAAGTTCTTAAGAAGTTCAATATTATGATGAAATATTTACGCAATTGCACTCAGGGAATCATTGTGAGCCCAACAGGATGGACTAATGCAGCAACAATAGATTCCGTCTATGACTTACTTCACATGATGGGTCGTGACGATATCCCAGTTGGTCTTGGAGATGTTTTTGCAATGAATCAATCGGATCCAGTATTCGGAGCTGTTGGAGAATGCAAGTATATAAAAGCCATTCCCCATGGAAGTGGGGGATTACTGGACTCTGACACTCTTTATGGTCTTGCTCGTGATCTACCACGCAGCCCACGAAGGTGTTTTTCTGTTACCTTTATGGCTTTGAATGTATTGCGTATCAACATTATAATGCATCAAAATTCTTGCGTAACCATTGTTAAGTGTTTATGCATTTTGTACCTTTGATAACTCGTAACAAGGTTATATACTGGCTTGTTCGCACTTAAATATTTCCAGTGTTTGTTATCAGCAACTGGCTAACGCACGAACCATTTCAGGTATACAGCAGAGAACTCTGTGAAGTTTGGAGCTCCTAGGGACACAGATCACCCTGAACTCAGACAACCACTGGCCATGGAAGTTTGGGAGTCTATATTACAAAAAACTAAACCGGAGTCTAAGATTACAGTATTGACTAATGGACCCTTGACTAATCTGGCAAAGGTTGTATCGATGAAAAACATAAGCTCAAGAATTCAGGTGAGTTATGGTATGTATCTGTTACCATCTATTTGAAATAGTTGCGTATATCAGCAAGAAGAATTAGCTGCTATGAAAGTGGCTCGAGAGTAACTCCAGAAAAAAAATTGTAGTCATTTTGGTAAAATTAGCCAAAAGGAAACATTTGATTCTGCATTTAACATTTTTCCCACGAATGATTAAAATATGCGTATTGGACTGATAGCAGCGGAGCAAGGAATAACAATTTCAAAACGTTGCAGGATGTATATGTAGTTGGGGGACACATTAGCAGCACTGTCAATGGCAAGGGAAATATCTTTTCAGTTCCTTCCAACCAATATGCTGAGTTCAATATGTTCTTGGATCCTTTAGCAGCCAAGACAGTGTTTGAATCAGAAGTTAACATCACACTCATTCCACTCAATACCCAGCGCAGAGCAAGTTCATTTTCAGCCATTATAGGCGAATTGCGTAGAACACCAAGAACACCAGAGGCTGTGTTTTCCGAACGTCTGCTGTCAAGCCTATACCGTTTAAAGCAATCTCATAGCATATATCAGCATATGGTACAAAATCCTGTCCACAGCCTTTTCCTTTCTAGCTTTTCACATCTTAACCTCATAAGTTATGCTTAAACTTCACAAAACGTGTGACACAAAAAGGAGAATAATCAACTTTAGAATCATTTTAACAGAATTCCTCTTAAGATGAATGGTGATTCCAATTTAGTTCCTATAGGAGTATATGTTTATTTTTATTTTCAGTGTAAGACCACTATGAAATAGGGAATTTGGATGTTTTGCTAATTTTGTTGTGTTAACTCGAAATGTAGATAGAAGAACTAAACCTAAAAATATGTCAGTAAAAGAATAAAAATATGGAGGATTTAGATACAAAGATTAAGACAAAAAGTTTGTGCTGCAGATGTAAGAACCAAATGATTGATTAAACGTTTAGAAATTGCATTAGACAAAAGTAGATTAGATAGGATTAGTTCTTGTTTCAACTATTTGAGTCCTTTGTGTTTGCAGGACACGTTCTTGGGAGAAATTCTAGGCGCAGTTGTCTTGGGTGATAGCTATTCAGGTCTTGACCCAAAATTTGAGGAGAAGCCCATTAAAATTTTGGCTGATGGCAATGAATCAAGTGATGGAAAAGTTGTGGTGGATGAAAAAGGTGGAAAATTAGTGAGAATTTTAAGCAGTGTAGATGCCAAAGCTTACCAAAGTTTGTATGCAAACAAGCTTGGTCTTAAGGAACAGTCAGCCAAGATAAGTAGCTTTGAGGAACAGCGGAGAAGATGGAGTTCTCCTCACAATTAAAATTAGAGATCATCACTTCACTTTGTCTAGAAAGTGGAATTTATTTCTAATTCAATCTCATTAAACTAGATCAATGAGACAATGTATATCATATCTCTGGATAACGCAAAATCTTAGACAAATTTCAATCTACTTTTTACTTCTTAATTGCTACCGCGTTCAACTTTGAGCAATGAAGAAAAAAAAAGTGTCTTGGAGGATGCCGAATCTTGCTCCTTCAATTTCAGATTAATGAGAACTCACTAACTTGTGATTTCTGAGCATGTATACCAATTATGGAATATCTTGTAGTATAACTTCAGTAGTTGAAGCAACTGCACTATAAAATAGAGATCTAAGTACAGTCAGCAGAAAAGAATAAAACGGATTACAAAACCTTTATGCTTTTAGAAAATAGCTCTATAGTTATATTACTACCATAGGAGAGATTTGAGCTGTGAAGCATCATATCTTTTCAGGATTCCCCTTGTCTTGAATACCAATTTAAGAAAAATTTCAGCTGTCCCTCCCCACTTTCATCTTCCAAAATAAAGTAATTTTATATCTGCACGAAAGAATGTAACTTATGCTACATTTACCATGTAATGACAGTATTGACACTAATCTAGGATCTTGCCCCACCCAAATTCTCCAAACACTTTACCTGGTCTTAGTTGCATAAAATCAATCAAAGGAAATCTAACAAAAGACAATGTAACGAATAATAACTACAAAACCACTTACCACTCCAAAAAAACTCCACCTTACCTCACTTCCACCCTTAAACTGATTTAACTTCTCTATATCAATTTAAGGGATTTGATAAGGTTTATATTCTATTCCATTAAAAGAGAAAAGATATTTGTCACTTACCTTTTTAAATGTCTTGTTTTTTTCCATCAGATTATGTTAAATATAGATTTATAATCCGTTTTTTGATAGAAATAATTTTTGCTCTCTTAATATCAAAGTGGATTCAAAAATTGAAACATCTAATAAATATATCGATTGTACAATTTGATGCACAGAATTTGTCTCCCTAAGTGGACAAAAAAAAGTTAAAGAGAAGGTCTTATTGTGAACTAGATAGAAAGGAACATATATCTGTTTATGAAAATCCATACTGCACCAAATTAAAAAAACGCATAAGTTACAAATCAGAATGTTTTTCAGCTAAAGTTTTTGTAATCATTACCCTGATCAGTGTTTCGAGCTTATTCTTGACATGGCACTACTCTTGCTTCACCTGTTGCAGACAATTGAGGCTCCTGCAGCAATTGTAATATATAAAATTGTGACCAAAGCTAGAAATTAGGCCTTGTTGATGTTATTCAAACTTTTGAGCTACCCTTTAGGAGTCTAAAATTTAATACGTTGTCTGAAGATAAATAACTTAAGCGTCTATTTCATGTTCCTCACAAAAGTTGCAGAAAGCAATGCAACAATTCTCTACCCCGAGCCCCAATGCTGTGGCCAGACAGAAAATTTATCTCAGCCAAAGTTTATAATCGAAACCGAATTGACACCACCAATTTTTTTCTACTAAGACTAACATCTAAAATGCATAGTCTGTTAGTATGTTACTGGAATTCTTCATGAATCAACAAGAACACAGATGTTGCAAAACAAAAAATACAACTTAATTGCAAAAACAGGGTGTCTTTTTGTTCAGATTATTAGGGTTGGGTCCATAGAAAAGTGATAATACCTTGAGCTGCTACCCACGAGCATCAACTTTTTTGAAGTTTAATACTTTTCTGTTGTCTGCACAAGAAGGTGAAATCGTGCACTTTTCCTAAGCCACTTAGGGGAGGGTTAGAAGGACCGTAAGACCAGGGGTAAAAGAGGCAGAAATTGTGGCTTGACACGTGGGTTCTGATGCATATAAAAAAGGGAGAAAAAGTTCAAGACGGAAAATAGCAAACACAAGATTGAATAGGTATGAGTGTTCTGGTCAGCAATATTAAAAGTTGATTAGGGGAGAGAACACCAGGGAGGGTATGATTCTGCTCCTTCTCTCTAATTCTTTCCTCTGCAGTCTTTGACGTTTCCTTTGTAGTTTTCTTCTGTGCATCTCCTCTCTGTAATTTTTGCTACAGTAGCCATCACTCCCACTGTAAGAAACTCTTGAGAAACAATGCATATCACAGAGCATATTGTTTATTTATTCAATTTCTTATTTCCCCTTGTTTTGAATCCACACCCATTACAATTGCAAACTCACATAGCAAAGGTAAGGTCATTGAAAAGCCTCTCGGAATCTTCAAACAAAAGAGACACAACACAACTTCAAACAAAAAAGTTCCGGTTGCCCTTCTCTCACCATAGGTAAGAAAACAAGACCCACAAAAAATAAGGATTTGTTGTGCAAGCGGTGCTATTCCTTTCCTCAAATTCAACTGTCTTTTTGGTAATGGTACTATGCTTCTTCAAATTCAACAGTTGCAGGTATGGTGTTTGTTTAAAGGATGGTGAGAATGTTGGTAGCAGTAGCAGTGGTGTTGTTGATTGTAGGAGGCTGTGTGGAGGGAAAGCCTCATCGGATTCTGGTGGATACAGATGTTGGCACTGATGATTTATTTGCTCTTCTCTATCTTATCAAACTCAACACATCACAGTTTAAATTGGAGGTAAGTCTTCTATCAAAATAATAAAACACATCTCTTTCTTCTTCCGAATTCTTTCTTCTTTGTCAATCATTCATTCATTCATTTCTTCCCAACCAAAATATTGAAGAGTCTTTTATTACCAAAATAAAAGCTTATTGATGAGTTATTTTTTTTTAATTTAATTTTAAATAGAACAGGCATGCCTTCCCAGTTGCCGATAGTCTTAATCCTAGGAGTGGCCTGCGAGAACTTTTATCAATTCTTACACAAGGATTAAGATTTTTGGATATTTAAATATATATCTTTTTCATGTCACATTATACTTTTTTTTTTTTGCTTTTCTTATTTGTCTGTATCTTTCAAATGGTTTACTTTACTCCTTTTTTGGGCAGGGAGTGTAAAATATGAATGATTGATTTTATATAATTTGAATAAAAAGTGAATGGAGAAAAGTATTTTGATTTAATTGAAACATAATGAATTAGAATAGGAAATTATCTGTCTGCATGAGATTGATTTTATTGAATTAATACTTAGAAAAGTTTTTTTTTTCAGTTTAATGTAAAATTGCTTTCAAATGTGTTTTCTTTTAGTTTTATACGATTTGATATAAAAAATAGTTGGGAAAAAAATTATTTCTTAAATATATTAATATTTTAAAATATTATTTAGTAATTTTAATAATCTATAACAATATATACAAATTTTTTGTTCATATTTCAAAATTTCAATTTTATTCTTTAAAATATAATTATTTATTAAATTTTAAAAAATGATTATTATTTTTATTAATTTTTTATAAAATCGTCTATCTCTGCTTTTTTTTTTCTTATTTATTAACTGTTATTTTTTCATCTTTTCTTCTATATTTCATTTTATTTTTAATAAATATAATTTTATTTTATATATTAACTTAATAATATTACAATATCATTTACTAATATAATACCACATATATTTAAAAAATGCATGCGTGCGTATGTGTTTACACTAATATTTATAAAATAAATAAATAAAACTAACAAATATAATTATTTTAAAAAAATAAATATTGAATATGAGGGTAAATTATTCCACAAATTCACTATTTTCTTCCCACCTTATTGTGCGTGTTCTCTTTCAAAATTTCCTATAAATCACCACAGATCAAATACACACACAACCCTCACAAATAATATGAAATCAATTCCCAGAAAGCCTCCTGTACTGTAAACTTCTTGTACCAAACAAATGATACATTTCTTGAATTCCTTTCCAAATAAAGTAGTATTTTGTTAAGTACTACTTTATTGATCACTGAAATTAATCAACATTCTGGTGATTTATACTCAAGTATAAAAGTAATAAACTAAAAAGTAAAAGAAAGAAAGATTATATTATATCCTCTTGAAGGAAGTATTTGGGTAAAACATGGTTTGAAAATAATTTCCTAATTTGTTTATGAACTAGTTATGAAGGTATTTTTAGTGTGTGGTGGTAACATTTTCAGGCCATAACCATAAATGCAAATGCTTGGACCAGTGGTGGACATGGTGTTAATCAAATTTATGATTTGCTATACATGATGGATCGAGACGATGTTGCAGTTGGAGTTGGCGGTGAGGGTGGAATACTCCAAAATGGTACCATACTCCCTAATGTTGGTGGATATCTTCCGATCATAGAACAGGTTTCTTACCTTATATCATTTATTTACCTTTTGCAACCCTTAAGTTTCCTTAAATACCTGGGATACTGTTGAAAAGGACAACATAATTAAGTCAGAATTTGCTCAACTGTCACATTTATAAGTAAGGTGACAAATTGTATAAAAAGGAAAAATGTGTTTGTAAATGGAATGGCTAGACTTCATCTCGGTTGATACAGTAAAATTATATTTGCAGTATTATCTCCATGGAGTTGAGAGTTTCATGATAGTTTTGTTCTGATTTTTAAAGAATATGAGATTATTATGTGTAGTTAGAAAAACTTTTGTATTATTTAAAATGGTCCAAATTATATTATATGGAAAAAAGGAATTTATGTGCATGTGTTTTAAGGATTATTATTCTCTTGAATCAGGGAATGACAACAGTAGGAGATTGCAGGTACAGGCAAGCCATTCCTATTGGTGTTGGAGGGCGTTTGGACATTGATGCCAATTATGGTCTCAGGAAAGCTTTCCTACCACAGGTGTGTAAAATTCAAATTATACTTATTTAATGATTAATTATGTTTAGAGCATGATTAATTGTGAGTTTAGAGATTTGGTTGATAATTGTAGAATGAAATTAGGGAAGTAGGAAATACAGACCAATGCAACAAGCAAGTGCACAGGAAGTGTTGATTGAAAAAATATCTTCTGGTCCGATAACACTGCTTGTGATTGGAGCACACACAAACATTGGAATCTTCCTAATGAATAACCCGCACCTGAAAAAGAACGTGGAGCGTATATATATAATGGGTGGGGGTGTAAGGTCAAGCAACCCAACAGGTTGTTGTCCTAAGAATGCTTCATCTTCCTGCGTGGCTGGCCAGTGTGGTGACTGTGGCAACATGTACACAGACTACAATACTAACCCTTTTGCAGAATTCAATATATTCGGAGACCCTTTTGCAGCATACCAGGTCAGATACACATTTTCTTATGCATAAAACCACACTTTTATCTTCTCATCTCAAAACTCAAAAAATTATTTCAACATTTTTTATTGATGTTAGAATCTTTTGTGGAGGAGCCATTATATAATCTCTATTTAGTTGATTGAAGTCATATAAAAAAATATGTTGGTGACCAGATAATATCTGGATATTTAGGTGATTCATTCTGGAATTCCTGTCACTCTTGTTCCTCTGGATGCAACAAACACAATCCCCATCACTAAAGATTTCTTTGATGAATTTGAAAAGAGCCAAGACACATACGAGGCACAGTACTGTTTCAAATCCTTGAAAATGGCTCGTGATACTTGGTTTGACGACCAATTCTATTCGGTAATTTCTTAATGAAGACATGCATGCCTATTATTTTCAGTTGTCAACAACTGAACCCACTTTGTTTGGTGAATATTGCAAAATTACTACTCTTCATACTAATACGAATTCGTTGTTGGCAGAATTATTTTATGTGGGACTCTTTTGCCGCTGGTATAGCCGGCTCAATCATGAGTAAACCCAATAACCATAATGGAGAAAATGAATTTGCTGAAATGGAGTATATGAACATAACTGTAATAACTTCAAACAAACCTTATGGGGTATCCGATGGCTCTAACCCTTTTTTTGATGGCCGAAGAGTTCCTAAGTTCAATCTAGAGAAAGGTGGGGTGCATAGTGGTCATGTTCAACAAGGACTTAGAGATCCACTTTGCTTTGTGAAAAATGGGAAAGGTAGATGTCAGGTAATTGTTACTTTCCCTTTTGGATTGCAACTTCAATTTGTTACGTCCACTTCCACACTTACATATAGTAAATGTTAATGTGTTATGTACTGAAACATGTTCTATACACAGGATGGTTACACTAAAGAGGTAAGTGGTCCAGACTCAGTGAGGGTACTTGTTGCCACAAAAGCAAAGCCTAACAAAGATGTTAGGAGCAAACTTGACAGAGAATATTTCACAAGCTTCTTGAATGTATGGTTGATTTCTTACTATATTGTTCAAACATCTTTCAAGATTTATGAATCACACTGTTCTATCATGGCGTGTAAGGAAAACTGAATAATATTTATTTCTGCTCTGACTATATGAACGGATTCTAAAAATGGAAAGTGTATCTGAATCTGAATTTTTGTATTGTGTCGAATGAAAGGTTCTGAAGGATCCACAAAATTCAGGGAGGTTCAACTTCACCACACAGTTTCCTTATTACAAAGAAGTAACTTACAAACCAAATTTTCAAAATAAAACACTGGGGAAACCTGTTGTGTTTGACATGGACATGAGTGCAGGAGATTTTCTTGCTTTATTTTACCTCCTAAAAGTGCCTGTTCAAGTAATCGACCTTAAGGTATTCTTATTTTTTCATTCTTAATTGTATATTTGATTTACACTTAAATTCTTAAGAAGTTGAATATTATGTTGAAATATATACGCAATTGCACTCAGGCAATCATTGTGAGTCCTACTGGATGGACTAATGCAGCAACAATAGATTCCATCTATGACTTACTGCACATGATGGGTCGTGACGATATCCCAGTTGGTCTTGGAGATCTTTTTGCAATGAATCAAGCAGATCCAATATTTGCAGCTGTTGGAGAATGCAAGTATATAAAAGCCATTCCCCATGGAAGTGGGGGGTTACTGGACTCTGACACTCTTTATGGTCTTGCTCGTGATCTGCCACGCAGCCCACGAAGGTGATTTTCAGTTACTTTTATGGCTTTGAATGTATTGTTTATCAGCATTAGAATGCATCAGAAGTTAGTGAAATCATGTAGGCCAAGTGGAATGGAAGCTGCTATTGGAAGTAGAGAAATAATGAAATATATGTCATGCAGAAATGAACCGTGTTATTTGGGACACAATATGATGAAAGAATTATTTTGCTTGAATAGAGTATTATTATAATATTTCATTCAATTGTTGCGTAACCTTTGTTAAGTGTGTCATGCATTTTGTAACTTGGATACCTTGTAACAAGGTTATATATTAGTTTCCTCGCACTTAAATATTTCCAGTGTTTGTTTCCAGCAACTGGCTAACACACTAACCATTTCAGGTATACAGCAGAGAATTCTGTGAATTTTGGAGCTCCCCGGGATACTGATCACCCTGACCTCAGACAACCACTGGCCTTGGATGTTTGGGAGTCTATATTACAAAAAACTAAACCAGGGTCTAAGATTACAGTGCTGACTAATGGACCCTTGACTAATCTGGCAAAGGTTGTATCGATGAAAAACATAAGCTCAAGAATTCAGGTGAATTACAGTATGTATTAGTTATCATCTATTTGAAATAGTTGTATATATCAGCAAGAACAATTACCTACTGTGGAAGTGCCTTGAGAGTACCCCCTAGAAAAAAAGTTCTAGTCATTTTGGTAATATTAGCCAAAAGGAAACATTTGATTCTGCATTTAACATTTTTCCTCGAATGATTAAGATATGTGTATTGTACTGATAGCATCATAACAAGGAATAACCATTCCAAAATGTCGCAGGATGTATATGTCGTTGGTGGACACATTAGCAGCACTGTCAATGACAAGGGAAATATATTTTCAGTTCCTTCCAACCAATATGCTGAATTCAACATGTTCTTGGATCCTTTAGCAGCCAAGACAGTGTTTGAATCAGAAGTTAACATCACACTCATTCCACTCAATACCCAGCGCAGAGCAAGTTCGTTTTCAGCCATTATAGACGAGTTGCGTAGGACACCAAGAACACCAGAGGCCGTGTTTTCCAAGCGTCTGCTGTCAAGGCTACACCATTTAAAGCAATCTCATACCATGTATCAGCATATGGTATAACTCCAGCTCACGGTTTTTTTCTTTCTAGCTTTTCGCATCTTAACCTCTCTAAATTTGTGATTAGAAAACGTTAAGAAATTGCATTAGAAAAAGATAGATTAGAGAAGATTAGTTCTTGTTTCCACTATTTAAGTCCTTTGTGTTTGCAGGGCACGTTCTTGGGAGAAATTCTAGGCGCAGTTGTCTTGGGTGATAGCTATTCAGGTCTTGATCCAAAATTTGAGGAGAAGCCCATTAAAGTCTTGGCTGATGGCAATGAATCAAGTGATGGAAAAGTTGTGGTGGATGAAAAAGATGGAAAATTAGTGAGAATTTTAACGACTGTGGATACCAAAGCTTACTATAATTTATATGCAAACAAGCTTGGCCAAGAGGAGCAGTCAGCTAAGATAGGGAGTTTTGAGGAACAACGGAGAAGATGGAGTCATCCTCAGTTAGAATTAGAGATCATTACATCACTGTTTACTAAGTGAAGCTTAAACATAACTTGATATAAATAATTTAGATGCGAGATTTATCATATCTTTACTTTAACGTGAAATCTTAAACACATTCCAATCTAGTTTTTAGATCAATTGCTTCTTGATTGCTATCGCGTTCAACTTTGAGTAATGAAGAAAAAAAAAAGCTATCAAAGACTAATTTGTCTGTTATTGCTCTAACTTATCATAAAATATGAATTGCTAAAATGATTTAATTTTTCATTTGCTAAAATGTAACTTGGCCAAGTGTGTATTAGTAAACAGTTTTATAACCAAATACACTGCTATAAACCAAAAAGTATACAGTTCTGTCCAGTAACTTTAATACCTATTCATGCACTATTTTAATTTTTATCCTCAATATTCTAACAAAATTATTTATTCTTAATATAAATGATGTATTCCCACGTTAGGTTTGAGACACGGATAATACCATAGGATTTGATCTGACAAGTGAAGAAGCATCATATCTTTTCAGGATTCCCCTTATCTTGAACACCAATTTAAAAGAATTTTCAGCTGTCCCTCCCCAGTTTCATATTCCAAAATAAAGTGACTTTATATCTGCACAATCTTCAACCACTATATTTTTTAACCCACAAGTGAATGTGCCAACAAATAACTTATGCTACATTTTCCACATAATGACAACATTGTCACTAATCTAGGATCTTGCCCCACCCAAATATTCCAAACACTTTACCTGGTCTTACTTTCTTTAAATCAATCAAAGCAAATCTAACAAAAGTCCATGTAACGAATAATAACTACAAAACCACTCGCCACTCCAAAAAACCCCCACCTTACCTCATTTCTACTCTTGAAATTAGTTAAACTTATCTATATTAAGGTGTTTGATAAGGTTTGTATTCTATTCCATTAAAAGAGAAAACATATTTGTCACTTACATTTTTTAACCTTTTTTTTATTCATTACACTAAGTTAAATATAGATTTATAATCCATTTTTTAATAGAAATAACTTTTGTTTTCTTAATATCAATTTGGATTCAAGAATTTAAACATCTAGTAATGTATCGATTGTACAATTTGATGCACAACATTTGTCTCCCTAGGTAGAAAAGAAAAAAAGAAAGAGAAGATCTTATTGTGAAAACAATCAAACTAGATAGAAAGGAACTTATATATGTTTATGGAAACCCATACATTCATCAGACACACAACATTAAAGAGAATTTTCACCAAAACAAGTGGATCACAAAATACTCTTGTCTCCCTTCTCTACAAATTCACACACATCCTTAGAAACTAAATTCCATCATTGGAATTGACCCGCCAGCTGCCACTATCTGTTGCTCAAGCTGCACCAAATAAAAAGAACACAAATTACAAATCTGAACTATACAGAATGTTCTTCAGCTAGAGTTTTCGTTATCGTTACCCTGATCATTGTTTCAAGCTTATTCTTCACATGACAGTACTCTTGCTTTACTTGTTGCAGACAACTGAGGCACCTGCAGCAATCATAATTAACATATAAAACTGTGACCAAAGCTAGAAACTAGGCCTTGTTGATGTTATTCAAACTCTTGTGCTACTCTTCATGAGTCTAAAAATTTGAAATATGAAAAAGTTGTATAAAGATAAAGAACTTACGCGTCTATGTTCTGTTCCTCACAGAAGTTGCGGAAAGCAATGCAACAATTCTTTACCCTCTGAGCTCCTATGCTGTGGCCAGACAGAAAATTTGTCTCAGCCAAAGTTTATAACACAAACGAATTGTCACCACCTCTTTTTTCTACTAAGGCTAATATCTAAAATCCATAGTCTGTTAGTATGTTACTCCAATTCTTCATGAATCAACAAGAACACAGATGTTGCAAAACAAAAAAGACAATTTAATTGCAAAAACAGGTCTCTTGTTGTTCAGATTCTTATGGTTGGATTGGATCCATAGAAAAGTGATAATACCTTGAGCTGCTACCCTTCAGCTGGTGAACATGAGCATCAACCTTTTTGAAGTCAATACTTTTCTGTTCTCTGCACAAGAAGATGGAAGATCATTCACTTTTCCTAATCCACTAAGAGGAGGGTTAGAACTTAGAAGATAGCAAACTCACAGAGCAAAGGTAAGGTCATTGAGAAGCCTCTCAGAATCTTCAAAGAAAAGAGAGACAACTTCAACTACAAAGTCCGGGTTGTTCTCATCTTGTAGCTGCTGAAGTTGTAGAAATTGACCATCCAAGAACCCCTTCTCTCACCACACGTAAGAAAACAAGAACCACAAAATCAGCTACTGAAAACAACACCAGAATTAATTCTGAATTTATTGCACACACACTGTTTATCTGCCTTACCTCCAAGAACAAGGATTTGGTGTAGTCCAAGTACTGCCTCTGCATCTGATCCACCTCCATGTTTTTTTTTTTTTTTCCTTTTACCCTC